>Ga0208297_1000085_pt1 | contig 257428 bp, 184 predicted proteins | sample LMS_cellobiose_e_FD_187367 | JGI IMG/M metagenome (GOLD analysis project Ga0208297, IMG submission 187367) | Rumen-fistulated moose microbial communities from Alaska, USA - LMS_cellobiose_enrichment (SPAdes) (version 2) | ecosystem: Host-associated > Mammals > Digestive system > Stomach >...
GAATCTCTAAACTCAAAGATCAAAACCTTTAGATCCCAACTACGAGGTGTAAGCGACTATACCTTCTTCATGTATAGAATCTATAAGATCTTTGGATAACTTAAACACGGAACTTTGCAGGTGAGCCTGGTTATCAGTAATTATATTATCCAAAGATAATATTTTTTTATAAATCCTTCAAGGATTCATATCACCGCGCCCATTTCTCGGAGCTTGGAAACCAGGGTGGAAGTGTCGATATCCTGCACGTACTTGCCTTCGGAAAGGCTCTGGGCGGCGGCGGTTCCGGCGGCCTGGCCGAGGCCCATGCAGCTGGCCTGGACGCGAAGCGAAGCCAAGGCTTTGCGGTCTGCTGATATACAGCGGCCGGCGACAAGCAGGTTAGGGAAGTCTTTGGTTATCAATGCCCTATAGGGGACGAATGCTGCCTGTTCCAGCCTTATGACCTCCTGTCCGGAGCCCTTAGCTGCATGCACGTCGATAGGATGGGCACCCCTGGAGATGCTGTCGGGATATTTGAATCCGGATACATATTCCTCCGCCGTGACGGTATGGACGCCGAGGATGCGTCGGCTCTCGCGGATTCCGGCCTGCGGGGCGGTGGAGGCCACGTAGCAATCCTTGAATTCCGGAGCGATCTTCCGCAAAGCGTCAGTGAAAGTGAATATATCCTCGCGGAGCCGGCACTCTGCCGCGGTGAAATCCCGGTTGTCTGTGGAATCCGCCGCGGCGCGTGTGATATTCACAGCCACGCTGCCCCTGTGCATCACATCGTTGAACCAAGGCCCGCCGAAATCCGGCAGAGAGGTTCCTTCATCCTTGAGTTTCAGGAGTTTCTCGCGGATTGGCTTGCACTCGCTGGCACCGTGCTTCCCACTGTGGTGCATGTACTGCTGCATCATTTCGCTGTCGGTATCGACCCCTGAAAGAACGAAGCAGAAGGAAGAGGGTTGGACTCCGCCGTCCTCGAACGGCTGCATAGGTACCCCTGCAAGATGGCAGAGGTCGGCATCGCCGGTGGCGTCGATGAAGCGTTTGGCAGCGAGCGACTCGAGACCGTTCTTGTTCTCGATGAATACGTTGACCAACTTGTTTCCTTCCAGCTCGCATCCGATCAGGGAAGAATGCATGAACAGGTCCACTCCGGCTTCCATCACCATCCGCTGTGCGCACAACTTGTATAGCTCGATGTCGAAATCTACGTTGCCCTTAGGCCATTCCACGAATGCCCCTCCAAGTTCTTCCAGACGTCCTATGAACTCCCAAGGGATACCGCCTATCACCCGTTCCCCTGCAAATCCGAACTCGCTGATAGGTGCTACGTATCCCATCGTTGCCATTCCGCCCAGGAAACCGTAGCGTTCCACCAATGCAGTCCTGGCCCCTCCCCGGGCCGCCGCAATCGCAGCGATGAATCCGGCGGGACCTCCGCCGCAAACCACTACGTCATAGCTTCCCGCCGGATGAACGGCAGGAAGCTCTGCAGAGTTCCCTGAGGGACTGCATGCCGTGAATACCTTGCCTGAAGCGAGGCTGAGGGCGATGACCCCGGCCGCTCCTTCTTTCAAAAACAATCTTCTGTCCATACTGATTGCTAATTTACGATTATTATTCGACAGCATCAACATAATCCTTATTTTGCGCAAAGGTTGTGCAAAAATATACTATATTTGTTCCCATGAAAAAGATTACACTGAATACGATAGCCAAGAACTGCGGCTGCTCGGTCACCACCGTTTCCCGAGTGATAAACGGGAATTTCGAAAAGTATCGGATAAGCCGGAAGATGGCGGAGGCGGTGATGGCGGAAGTTACCCGGACGGGATATATCCCTTCATTCACCGTGCAGAGCCTCCAAAGCAAACGTTCCAGGATGATCGGACTGCTGCTGCCTTCGATTGCGAACCCATATTTCGCGGACATGGCGAGCCATATCGTATCGGAACTGTACAAGTCGGGATATACGGCGATCCTGGTGGATACCATGGAAGATGCGGCAAGGCTGGACAGGAGTGCACGTGCCTTGCTGCTGCGCCGCGTCGAGGGAATGATCGCGGTTCCGTGCGGTCAGGATCCTTCGGTCTTGGAAATGATCGGCAAGGAAGTTCCGCTGGTGCTGGTGGACAGGTTCTATGAAGAATCGAGCCTTTCCTATGTGACTACCAATAACTTCAAGGGCGGATACGATGCCACGCGCCTGCTCATCGGGGCCGGCCACCGAAGGATAGCATGCATCCAGGGAGCGTTGGATTCGATGCCCAACAGGGAGCGTGTAAGAGGCTTCATGAAGGCCATGGGAGAGGAGGGCCTTACCGAATATGCCCGGCTGGCCGGGGATGAGTTCTCGGTCCAGAACGGTTACCTTTCCGCCAAGCTGCTCCTGTTCGGGAAGGAGCCTCCGACAGCTATATTCGCACTCAGCAATAACATCATGCTGGGGACGCTGAAAGCCATCCGGGAGTCAGATCTTTCAGTCCCGGAAGACATATCCCTGATATCCTTCGACGACAACCTTTACATGGATTACCTGACTCCTTCCATAACCCGTGTCGGCCAGCCGGTGGAGAACATGGCGAAGCTGGCCGTTAAGATACTGCTCGAACATCTTGACCACAACGGGACGGTGTCGGCCAGTTCGCAGATCCGCCTGCTTCCGTCCATAATCCAAGGGAACTCCGTCGCCAATGCCTGATTTTGCGCAATAGTTGTGCAAAATCACGTATTCTTTATATAAAAAAACAGGTGTGGACAAACCGTTTAATCTCGGGGTTTTTCTTAATTTTCGACAAAGATATGACCAATTATCTCTCTAAAAACCAAATGATATGAAATCATTCGATCTCAAAAAACAGATCGCCAGAATGGGAAGAAACCGTTTGGTTCCCATTTTGGCTGCACTTCTGTGGACAGGCTCCTTCGCATTCGCACAGAATGTAGTGAGGGGTACTGTCACGGATGAAAACGGGGAACCACTCCCTGGTGTTTCCGTAGTCGTAAATGAAGGCGGAAAGGCTGTGACGGGTGTCATGACGGACATGTCCGGCCAGTATTCGCTGTCTGTTCCGGCAGGGGCTGAGCTGGAGTTCAGCTTCGTCGGTTTCCAGACCCAGACCTTCCCTGCCGGCCAGGTTCCGGGAAGCCTTACCCTCGCTACCGACATCCTGCAGGAATCGGTGGTGATCGGTTACGGTACAGTAAAGAAAAAGGACGTCCTGGGATCCATCTCGACCGTCCGTGAACAAGACCTGGTAAACCGCAAGACCGGCAACGTAGTCGAATCCATGCAGGGTATGACCTCCGGTGTCAAGATCACCAGCAGCGGTCAGCCTGGTTCCGGATCGGCCATCCAGATCCGTGGTATCGGTTCCTTCACCGGCAACTCTCCTCTGTTCATAGTGGACGGTTCCTACGGCGGAAGCGAGCTCGGACTGAACGTGGATGATATCGAGTCCATCCAGGTGCTGAAGGACGCATCCTCGGCCGCAATCTATGGTTCCAGGGCTGCGAGCGGTGTCGTGATCATTACCACCAAGAAGGGTAAGGCCGGTCCGCTCAAGGTTACGGGCGATGCTTCAGCCCAGCTTTACTGGCTGCCTCGCTATGACCTCATGGACGCCGAGACCTACAAGCTCTATGACGACCGTGCATACGAGGAGGCAATGCTCCAGGGTGTGGCCGGAGTCACAAAGACCCAGAACCACTTCGACGGCGATACGGACTGGCAGAGCGAAATGCTCCGTACCGGACTGCTCCAGAACTACAACGTCGCCCTTTCCGGCGGCAACAACGATATCCGCTACTATGTCTCCGCCAATCACAAGAGGGATGCAGGTGCGTTGAGATATACCGGATATGAGCAGACTGGATTCCGTATCAACACTTCCGGAAGGAAGGGTATCTTCGAATTCGGAGAGAACTTCTTCTTCACGAAGTCCAACACGCAGAAACTGAACACCGCCACCGGTTGGATCTGGTCCAACTTCATCGCCATGCCTCCTACCATCCCGGTATATGACGAGAGCCATCCGGGAGGATATGGCTACGGTGACCCGGACAGGGCCAACACATATGCCCTCAACCCTGTGGGATACGAGGAGCTCTATCATGCAGAGAACGGCCAGCAGTATCTCTACGGGGATGTGTATGGCTTGCTGCACCTTTACAAGGACATCTTCTCCACCAAGCTGAACGTATCCTACAAGAACTACTTCGGAGAGACTTCTTCACTCCGCAAGAAGGGTAACTGGACGATGGGTCAGGGTGATGATGCCGCATCCATCGGCTATTCGACGGCAAAGCACGACAAGCTCCTCATCGAGAATACCTATAATTTCGATTATACGGTCGGAGAGAACGTGATCAATGCAGTTGCCGGTTTCTCATACGATACCTTCCACGAGGAGTACCGCGGTGAAAGCAAGCTGAATCCTCTCACTATCGGTGACCGCTACATCACTTCGATCAGTTCAGCTACCGGCACCCAGACGGCGACCGGAAGCTATATCGAATATGCCCTCATCTCTTACTTCGGACGTCTGAACTATTCCTTCGCGGACCGCTACCTGCTCCAGCTGACAGCCCGCCGGGACGGTACTTCCCGTCTCCCTGCCGGCAATCGCTGGGCCAACTTCGCATCGGCTTCCATCGGATGGCGTATCAGCAAGGAACCGTTCTTCAACGTACCATGGATCGACGACCTCAAGCTCAGGGCCAACTACGGTACCCTCGGTAACTCTAATATCGGAGCATGGGACTATGTTTCGACCTTGAACACCGCTCCTCGCGCGATCATGGAAGGAGACGACAAGGCAGTGGGTATCACACTCTCCAACCTGACCAACAACGACCTGGTCTGGGAGAAGAAGACGACCGCAAACGTCGGTGTCGACCTGACTGCACTCGACCGCAGGTTCACGGCTTCCGCCGAATGGTTCCTCTCAAAGAGTACGGACCTTCTGCTTGCCGCTCCTATCCTCTGGACCACCGGTAACGAAGGCGGCGCGCCTACCGTCAATGCAGGATCCCTCCAGAACACCGGTATAGAATTGGAACTCGGCTGGAACGACCATGTAGGTGATTTCAGCTATTCCATCAACGGTAACGTATCCACCTTGAAGAACAAGATCCTGAAGCTCGGTTATGACAGCACGGTTTCCTATACCTCAACCTCCATTTCAGAGGTGGGACAGCCGCTGGGTATGTGGTACCTCTACAAGACCCTGGGCATCTTCCAGAGCCAGGAGGAGGTAGATTCCTATGTCAACGCCGAGGGCAAGATCATCCAGCCTACGGCTCTCCCTGGCGACATCAAGTACGATGACTACGACGGCAACGGCCAGATCGCTTCCGCAGACCGTCAGGTCGTCGGAAGTCCTTGGCCTAAGCTCTATGCCGGACTCAACGTAAGCATGGCTTGGAAGGGCTTGGATTTCAGCATCCAGGGTTACGGCCGCTTCGGCCATCTGGTTTACAACGGAGCCAAGGCTACCGCCGGAGACTTCGTGAACAACAACAACAACTTCAGGGGCTACAAGCCTTGGACGCAGGAAGACCCGACGACGAATACTCCGCGTATCATCTTCGGTGACTCCCGCAACTCCCGTGGCGATCAGGACCGCTGGCTCGAGGATGGTTCATTCTGGCGCTTCAGCGACATCGCTTTAGGATATTCCCTTCCTGCTTCCTTGATCAAGAAGGTCGGAATGGACAGAATCCGCTTCTCCGTCATCGGAAAGAACCTGATAACCTTCACGAGGTACACGGGCCTGGATCCTGAGTTCGCGGACAGCGGCATCTACTCCATCGGATATGACGGATGTTCGTTCCCGAACCCTCGTTCCGTCCAGTTCGCCGTATCATTCACCTTCTAAAACCGGACTAAGATGAAAAGATATATAGTTTGTTTCGCTTGCGTCCTTGCCGCTTTGTCCGTCTTCTCCTCCTGTGGGGAAAAGTATATCGACATCGAGAACGGCAACAGCCTCAACACCAGTATGTACTGGAAGACTGAGGAGGACATGAACACCAATCTGATCGCAGTCTACAACATGTTCTACCGTCAGGGAACATGGACTCGAAACATCTACACCCAGCTGAACGGAATGGCCGACGACGGTGTCAGCTATGCCGGCTGGACGGAGCTCAACGAGTGGACGAAGTTCAAATATACCAACTACAATTTCGCAGAAGGCCAGGCCAAGATCTGGAGAGAGCATTGGACGGCTGTCAACAGGGCCAACCAGGTGCTCGACCATATCGACGATCCTAATATAGTGTTCGCCAACGAGCAGGACCGTCTCGACATCAAGGGCCAGGCTCTCTGGCTCAGGGCTTTCTACTATTATTACATGGTTGCCCTCTGGGACAACATCCCTCTGCTGCTGCATACCTCTTCCGCCGGCGACCAGCCTGCGAATTCCACTCCGGATGCAATATTCGAGGAGATGGAAAATAATCTGGTCGAGGCTATCGGATACCTTCCTCTGACCCGTACGAAGGAAAGGGCTCGTCCTACCAAGGGTGCGGCTTACGGTCTCCTGGCCCGCTACTATGCCCAGCACCACAAGTGGTCTGATGCCGCCAAGTGCCTTGAATGGATAGTCGAGGGAGAAGGCAAGAGCGTATATTCGCTGGAACCAAAGTGGGAGGACAACTTCAACAACAAGAAGGAGAACAACGTGGAATCCCTGTACGAGATCCAGTTCTCGCTTGTGAACTATGTCGGATTCGACCAGACCGACAACTACCGTGATGCCAACGCTCAGCTTGGAACCCAGATCGAGGTCAACCAGTCTCCTAAGGGAACCGGCTGGAACAATGTCGAAGGCAACCGGTGGATCGTCGAATACTTCAAGCGTGAGAAGACGACCGACGGCAAGAACGACCCTCGTCTGTTCTACACCTGCTGGTACGACCAGGCTACCACGGACTTCCCTGAGCACGGTGACCAACTGATCTACGGAAAGACCTGGTCCGACGGTTATTCCGACAGCGGCAACCGTGTATTCATCAAGAAGTACTCCACGGATGTGATGCCTCTGTATTACTGGAACGACAACAACTTCCGCTCCATCCGCCTTGCCGACATGCTGCTGCTGTATGCCGAGGTCCTGAACGAAATCAACAAGGGACCTAACGCCAAGGCTGTGGAATATGTCAACAGGGTACGTACCCGCGTCGGCCTTCCTACGCTTGCTGAGAGCAACTATTACGACGGAGCCAAGATAGCTTCCGACTATGCTGCATTCAAGGAGCATATCAAGATCGAAAGGGCCCTGGAGACTGCTTTCGAGTGCATCCGTTGGATCGACCTCAAGCGCTGGGGCTTCGATGACGCAACCCTGAAGGATCTCCAGAAACGCGATGTGGATTACAACTACTTCGTTCTCGGCAAACACGAGAGACTCCCTCTCCCGCAGCGTGAGTGCGACAACAATCCGAACCTTGAGCAGAACCCTAATTATTAATGGATTATGAAAAAGATCATATATATACTGATCGGCATCGTCCTGGTCTCCCTGCAGTTGTCCTGCACCAAGAATGAGGCAACCTGGATCGAGGACCCTAACTACAAGATCGAAAGCGACGAGTGCCTGTTTGCGATATATCCTGTCGCTGCGGCCGTTCCGGCAGAAGGCGGTGAGGTCGAATTCACCATCACCGGCAACGATGACTGGACGATCGAAATCGGCGAAGTGAATACCGCGAAGAAGGACTGGTGCGTGCTTGACAAGACTTCCGGCAGCGGAAAGACTACTGTCAAGGCTCGTGTCAACCAGTCGACATCCTTCGTAAAGAACCGTTCGATGGTGTTCCTGGTATCCAACGGACAGAAGACCCTCAAGGCCAAGGTCATCCAGGGTCTGCTGACACTTGCTGACGACGAGGTCCTTATCAACGGTCTCATCTGGGCTAACCGCAACGTAGGCATGCCTGGGGAATTCGCAGACGATATCGACGACATCGGCATGTGCTACCAGTTCAACCGCAAGGTAGCTTGGGAGGGCGGAAAGGCCAATCCTGACTTCGTGGCTGCAGTCAACAGCTATGTCCCTTCCGAGGGTGACGACTGGGTCACGAATGCCTGGACACAGGAGAACAACCCTTGCCCTGAAGGATGGCGGGTACCTACCGGCCAGGAGATTTGCGATCTCCTCGGTGATTCCGAGGCCAACCTCAAGGCAGTCTCGGTCAACGGTACCGCAGCCAACGGCTTTAAGCGCCGCGGCTACATCGTAGGTGTGGATCCGTCCATCGCCGCAGGCCTTACCAAGGAGAACGTCACCGCGAGTGGTGCCCTCTTCATTCCTCAGGCCGGATGGCTCAACGAATACGGCAACTGGGACCGTGACTGGCTCGTCGTCCTTCGTACTGCGACTTCTCTGAACAAGAATATGGGTGGTATGTTCCTCTCCAGCTGGGGCTATACCGATGCCTGGGGCTGGGGTGACGGACAGAAGGTTCGTGCTGCACCTGTCCGTTGTGTGAAGATCCTCGAAATCGAAGATTAAATGAAGAGGATCTTGTTTCCGATCTTGATGCTTCTTTCCGTCCTGGCTGTTTCCTGCCGGGACGGAAAGGACGCATCCGGATCCTTGGTCGTGCCGCAGGTGCAGTACGAACTGAGCGGAGGAGCCGGCCACTACGATTATGCCCCGAGTTTCATAATCGATGAATACGGCATCATCTACGGTTTCCTGTGCGAGAACAAGAATCCTTTCGAGATCATCGATTACGTCTATCTCTACAAGGGCATCCCAACCGAGGACGGTTATGTATGGCAGCCGGGGACGCAGATATTAGCCCCTTCCGAGAAAGGATGGGACCATATCCATATCTGCGATCCTGACGTAAGGGCCTTGAAGACCAAGTACAAGGGCAAGACATACAACTACATAATGACCTACCTTGGCGTGGACCAGTGGTTCAACCACAACCAGATCGGCCTGGCCGTTTCTGAGACCATCGAGGGCCCGTACATCAAGTACGACGGCAACCCGCTGATTCCGTACGAAGGTCTCGATACCTGGGGGACCGGACAGAGCACCAGCCTTGTGAAGAACGACTCCACGATCGTGGTGTACTACCACAACACCGGATCGAAGACCAACTATTCCCGGAGGGAGGTTATCCTGAACGACCTGGACAATATACGCCTGGGAGAGCAGGAGGACATTCCTCACCTGACGGCCAATTCATATCCTGCACTTGGCAGGGACCACCTCTATATGGTATCGGAGATGCGCTCCGATGGATATGAGAAAGCGGTTCCGACCTGGGTCGGAGACCTCTGCAGGGTGGCCAGGATGCCGTTGGACGGGGATATATTCGCCGAGGAAGACCCTTGGGAGGTGCTTGGATATGTAACGCCGGAATCGTCGGGATTCCCACGCAACCACAACCCTGGTTTCCTCACGGATGAGAAAGGTTATCTTCCGGACGAGGACTTGCTTACCGTATTCTTTACCACCGGAGTGCTCGGAGACGACTGGCTTTGGTCCTATGACCTGTACTCCGCGGTATTCGACATGACAAGAAGAAAGTAATCGTAAATGAAAAAGCTTTTATTCGCCGTAGCGGTCCTGGCTTCTGCCTTGACTGCCTGCGGACGCAAGGCTGCAGTGGATGCCGATGCTCCCCTGACAGTCATAATCGAGACAGACCTCGGCAACGATGTCGATGATGCGCTCGCGCTGGATCTGCTCTACAAATACCAGGATGCCGGAAAGATACGCCTCCTGGCTGTCAACCTCAACAAGAACGGCCAGGCTCCGGCTGAATATGCCGATATCCTGAACACCTGGTACGGCTATCCGGACACTCCGGTCGGAATTATCCGGGACGGGGCTGACTGTGAGACCGATGCCGTCAATTACGCCAAGGCCGTGGTAGACCTGAAGGACAGCCTGGGGAATCCGCTGTTCGCACGGTCGCACCCGGATTACGACAATTATCCGGAGGCCGTGACGCTGTACCGCAAGCTGCTCGCCGGGGAGCCTGACAATTCGGTCGTGATAGCCTCAGTAGGCTTCTCGACCAACCTGATCCGCTTGCTGGAGACACCTGCGGACGAGTATTCCAAGCTTACCGGCAAGGAACTGGTAGAGAAGAAAGTCAAGCTCCTGGTCACCATGGCCGGCTGCTTCAACGACCCTTCGCTCCATGAATACAACGTGGTCAAGGATATTCCTGCCGCCAAAGTCATATTCGGGGAATGGCCTACGCCTGTAGTGACTTCTCCGTTCGAGGTCGGAATAAGGATCCAGTATCCTGCGACCAGCATCGAGAACGATTTCGGCTGGGCTCCGCAGCATCCTGTGGTGGAGGCTTACAAGGCTTATCTGCCTATGCCTTACGACCGTCCTACTTGGGATCCGACGGCAGTGCTGTATGCAGTAGAGGGCGGAGACTGGTTCACGGTTTCCGAACCGGGACGCATCGTGGTCACCGACGAAGGTTCCACCTTGTTCGAGGCTGACGAGGCCGGCACTCGCCGCTACCTCTCCGTGACGGACGAACAGGCCAAAGCCATACTCGACCATTTCGTGGAAGTCATTACGTCTGAACCTTCAGTAAAGTGATGAAGCATATCCGAATATTATCCCTCTTCGCCGTTCTCCTGGCGCTGACTGCCTGCGGAGGCACCGATCCCGATGTCCCGGAAGAGACCATCGAGGTGACCGACTATGTCTTCTCCAAGCCTTCGTTCGTGTTCGGTTTCTCAGGTCAGAAACGGTATTCCTACTGTCCTTCGGTCATCGCTAACGCGGATGGTACTTCCCATGTGTATTTCTGCGGCAATCCAAACCAGGGGACGATGGTGGACAACATCTACCATATCGTGGAGAATGCCAACGGGACCCATACGACTGCGGTCAGCGTCCTTCAGCCGAGCCTTTCCTGGGACAGCCACCACACATGCGACCCTTCGGTGATAGAGGGATCGTTCAAGATGGACGGTACCACGTACAAATATGCGCTGTTCTTCCTGAGCAATCCTAAGGAGTATTACTACAACGAGATCGGGGTGGCTTTCAGCAATGACCTGGAAGCCGCTTCCTGGATGAAGTATCCTCAGCAGATCGTCAAGAAGACCTGGCCGGATGAAGGTGACCAGTCGCTCGGAGGGAATTCCAAATCCTGGGGCGTTGGCCAGCCTTCGGCAGTTTCCCTGGACAAGGGAGGGAAGGTCCTCCTGGTCTATACCATCGGAGATGCTTCCGGTACGAGGCTCGCTTACCGGCAGATGGACCTTTCCGACATGTCCAATCCGGAATTGGGCATCGCACGTGACATGAACGCGGCCGGCCTGGATAACCTGAACGGAGCGTCGGACTACACCTGCAATTCTGATTTCGCCATCTCCCCTGATGACAACAAGATCATCATGGTCCGACCGGTCCAGCCGCATCCTTCGGCTTATCCTGCCTACATCCCAGTAGCACAGGAAGTCGATTACATGGACCTAGATTCGTTCCTTTCCGGAATAGGCAGATGGACGGCCCTGGCACGTATCGACGAGACTCTGAGCGGCTTCCCACGCAATCACAACGCCGGCCTGTCGCGCGACAGTTTCGGCCATGTGAAGGATTGGGAGACTCCGACGGTCTATTTTACAGTAAGCAAGCAGGCTCCTGACGTGAATGCCTCAACGGGCAACCATGCGGAGTGGACTTATCATATTTACAAGACAAAACTGAGCAAGCGGGTCCGTACCGTGACTCGTCCTAAGACTTGAGAAGGCTTCTGACATACCTTCCGGGAGTGATCCTCCTGGCTTTCCTCCTTGTGTTCCCGGTCTCCTGCGAACGGACCGATCCGGAAGCACAGATGGAGGAGGCGCGTGCTGCCTTGATGTCCAACTATTACTCCGCCAAGTACTTTCGCAAGGTTGAAGTGACAGGTGACAAGGTGGAGATCACATTCAGCAGCGGAGATCCCGTAATACTTGACAAAACAAGGGTCAAGGTGGTGGATTGCAGGATAGCCCCGGTTCCGGAAGCCACCCCGTCCCAGGACGGAAACGTACCTGACGGGAATGCTTCAATTTCCTGGGTGGCATATGACTATCATTACCTGTATCTGGGTTTGTCGAACGGCCATTTACTGCTGATTCCGGATTCTCCGGAGCTTTCGCTCCACACCGTCAGCTTCCTCAGGGAGGATAATCCTTCTTTGTCGGAAGACCTTGTCCTGCATCCTTCAGGGAATATCCTGACGGGCAAGCTTCCCGCCGGTTCCGACGGGTTCCTGCTCAAGCCGCGTTTCCTGTACAGGGGTAAGTCCCTGACTCTTGACGGAGTCCCGCTGAAGGATGGAGCCCTTGATTTCGGCAAGAGGACAAGTTGCAGGATAGACCTTTCCGGCGGCGGCTCGGTGTCATATACCATCATCCTTACGGAAGACTTTCCGACGGTGAGGATATACACCGACGGGGGAGCCGCTATCGTTTCCAATACTGATTATGTCACCGGAAGGATAGTCATCGACGATCCCGAGAGGAGGTATTCCGAAATGGAGCACTACGAAGGGACGATGAAGATACGGGGACGCGGCAATTCCACCTGGAACATGCCGAAGAAGCCTTACCGGATCAAGCTTGACAAGAAGGTATCCATATTCGGGATCCCTGAGGACAAGGATTGGGTGTTGCTGGCGAACTACGCCGACAAGACCCTGCTCCGCAATGCAGTGGCGATGCGGATATCCGATATTTGCGGCATGTCCTGGACTCCGGCGATCTATCAAGTCGAGGTGTATCTGAATGATGAATATCAGGGATGCTATGCCTTCTCGGAGCACAAGAAAGTTTCTGCATCCCGGGTACAGCTTACTTCCGAGGGCAACTATCTCGAGATCGAGGCCGGCATCGACGAGCCGGCTTGGTTCCGGACCGGTATGAATATCCTGATCCAGTTCAAGGAACCCGAGAATCCTGATGAAGGAAGGATCGCCAGTGTCAAGGGTTTCCTGGATGCATTCGAGGAGTGCCTCCTGACGGAAGGCCGCGGAGATCCGGTGACGGGGTATCCTTCCCGTATCGACATTCCTTCCTTCATAAACCAGTACATAATACAGGAATTGACGAAGAACATCGATGCAGACCTGTTTAAGAGCCAGTTCCTGACATTGGAGCCGGGCGGCCTCCTGACGTTCCCGCACGTCTGGGACTTCGACCTGGCCATCGGCAACTGTGACTATTTTTCAGGCCATCCCGGTATGGACAATTCATACAGGGGATGGTATATCCGCAACTATTCCCAGGAAGGACGGAATACCGGCTGGTACTGGTATCTGTTCAAGGATCCGGCTTTCGTGGCCGCCGTCAAGGCACGCTGGAAGGAGTTGTATCCTGCTTTGGAGGCTCTCGGGGAGGATATCCCAGCCATGGCTTCCAGGCTCAGCGGTGCCGCCCACCGCAATTTCGATCGCTGGGACATACTCGGGACTTATGTTTGGCCGAACGTAATGGTCCTTGGAGACTATATGGCCGAAGTGAAGTATTTGCAAGAATTCTATCAGAACCGTCTTCGCTGGATGGATTCTGAAATCAATCATTGGTAGTGGCAATTTTTAACAATTCTAATCATATGAGCAAAATCATTGTTGCAGGCAGTTCCAACATAGATATGAATATCTATGTCAAGAAGCTTCCCCGTCCGGGGGAGACCATCGGAGAAGGTCGTTTCATGCAGGCCAACGGCGGCAAGGGTGCCAACCAGGCGGTCGCCGCAGGCAGGCTTGGAGGTGATGTCCTGTTCCTGACATGTGTCGGAGACGACATGCAGGGACGCATGCTGAAAGAAGTGTTCGCTTCCGACGGCATCGATACGTCACGGATGAAATTCAGTCCGGCTTCACCGACCGGAACGGCTTTGATATTCGTGGCCGATGATGGTGAGAACTGCATCGGAGTGGCTCCCGGCGCCAACCGGGAACTCCTGCCTTCAGACATTGACGCAGCTGAACCTGCGCTTGAAGGCGCTTCCTATCTGCTTATGCAGTTGGAGATTCCTTTCGAGACGGTTTGCCATGCCGCCGACCTTGCGTTTGCAAAGGGTGTCAAGGTGGTCCTGAATCCGGCACCGATGTCCGTAGAGATTCCGGCAGGACTGCTGGAGAAACTCTGGCTCATCACCCCTAACGAGACGGAGGCCGAGAAGCTGACAGGAATCACCATCAAGTCCGTAGATGATGCCTTCCGGGCAGCTGAATCGCTTCTTGCCAAGGGCGTGAAGAACGTGATTATCACTATGGGTAGTACCGGGTCTGTGATCTGCAGTCCGTCGCTGAGGGAGGTAGTCCCTGCTCGTAAAGTGACCGCCGTGGACACCGTCGGTGCCGGTGATGTTTACAACGGTGCGCTGGTGACCGCCCTTTCGGAGGGAAAGGACCTGGTGGAGGCGGCTCGTTTCGCCACTATCGCTTCTTCGATCGCAGTTACCCGCCCTGGTGCCCAGTCTGCCGTGCCTACGCGCGAAGAGGTGGACGGGATATGATGAGGAGTCCCAGGAAGGTAAGCAGGGCGTTGATCAGGAGGATCTCGTAAGAGAAGGTATATCCTCCGAACCATCTTTCGGAATTGGACTGAAGGATAAGGCAAAGGACAGGTGCCGCAAGTGCGACGAGCGGCACCCACTTGTCCCGTATTCTCCGCCTGGTCAGTATGCCGAAGGCGAACATTCCCAGGATCGGACCATAGGTATAGCTGGCCAGTTTGTACACGGCGTCTATCGCGGAGTTCGTATTCAGGAAATGGAACACCATGATCACCGCGCCCATCAGCGCAGCCATCACCAGGTGGACTCTCTTCCGTATGGAGGTCACCTGTTCTTCGGTCTTGCCCTTGGTTCCGAGGATGTCCACCGTAAACGAGGTCGTCAGGGCTGTCAGCGCTGAACCTCCTGCCGCGAAGGCGCACGACACCAACCCCACTACGAAGAATACTCCTGCGACCGGCGGGAGCCATCCTCCTGTGGCTACGGCAGGGAACAGGGTGTCTCCGGTCTGCTGGATACCCTTGGACTGTGCGAAAATATACATCAGGACGCCGAGACAGAGGAACAGGAATATCACGGGAATCTGAAGCAACCCGCTGGTAATCAAGTTTTTCTGAGAATCCTTGGCGTTGCGGCTGGCCATCGTACGTTGCATCAGGTCCTGGTCCAGGCCGGTCATCGCAATAACGGTGAATATCCCAGCAAGGAACTGCTTCCAGAAATATTCCTTGTGGTTGATGTCATCGAAAAAGAATATCCTGGAATACTCGCTTTCCTTTATCGTCCGGCACATTCCTCGGAAGTCGAGGCCAAGGTCCTTTGCGATGAAGACGATCGCCAGGATTATGGATGCTACCATGCAGACGGTCTTCAGGGTGTCTGTCCAGATAACGGACTTGACACCACCCTTGAATGTATACAGCAGGACTATACCGACGCTGATGACTACATTCAGCAGGAGCGGGAGATGCAGGGGTTCGAATACCATCAACTGAAGTGTCACGCACACCAGGAAGAGCCTGACCGCAGCTCCCAGAATCTTGGAAATGAAGAAAAACCATGCTCCGGTCTTGTGGGATGCCGTCCCGAACCTTTCGTCCAAATACTGGTAGATGGATACCATGTTCATCCTGAACAGGACTGGAGTCAGCACGAAGGCGATTACGATATAACCTACGAAGAAGCCCAGGACCATCTGCATGTATCCCATTGCCGTTCCACCCAGGCCGACCATCCCGGGGACCGAGACGTAGGTCACTCCTGACATCGGGGCTCCTATCATCGCAATCGCGACGATCCACCACGGGGCCTTCCTGCCTCCGTTGAAGAAACTTTCGTTGCCGGTGTTCCGTGCCGAAACTGCCGAGACGGCAAGCATCACGGCGAAATATGCCAGAATTGTGATTATGATTGCAACAGGCGACATTCAGGTTCTTGATTTCTGGTCAGCCTTACTGGTTATCAGTCCTTTTTCTGGTCAGCAGGACGGTAGCCCAGACTTCGCAGCCTTCTCCCCGTCCGACGAAACCGAGCCTTTCGGTAGTGGTCGCCTTGACGGAAACCTGCGAGATATCCGTTCCCATCGTAGCGGCGAGGGTCTCGCGCATCTTGTCGATATACGGTCTCAGTTTCGGTTCCTGCAGGGCGATGGTGATATCCACGTTCTCGATGTCATATTCCTTGCCGGTCATGGCGACGACTGTCCTGAGCAGTTCCTTGCTGTCGATGCCCTTGTACTTCGGGTCGCTGTCCGGGAAATGCAGCCCGATGTCGCCCAGGGCGGCGGCTCCGAGCAGTGCGTCGCAGAGGGCGTGGATGGCCACATCGCCGTCAGAATGGGCCACGAAGCCCTTTCCGCTCTCGATCCGTATTCCGCAGAGCCACATAGGCAGCCCTTCGCGCAGCGCATGCACGTCATACCCGTTTCCAATCCTAATTCCAGTCTTTCTGTCCTTCATCACTCGACTCTTCTTTTCGTAAGTACAAAGATAGGTTTTTTTTGTATCTGAAGGATAATCTAAGACTATTCGACAAAAAACCACCCCTCAATTGAGATGTGGTCAATTACAGAGAGTTTTAGGGGACAGAATGGGGCGGACCTAAGTAAACAGAAAGGGAACTATAAAATTATTTGTTAAATTTGGCAGAAAGGTTCTGAAACAGGAAATAAAATGAGATTTACCATCCGACATATCATATTATCATGGACCTTCCTGACCGTTGGATATTTTGCTACCTCATGGTCTTGCATAGGTGCCGATGCCGGTAAACTGCGTTTCCATACGATGCAGGGTGCTCCATATTATGGAGGTATCCACAGTATTGCCAAAGACAGCATCGGACGGATATGGTTCAGTGGTTATGATGCTGTATATACTTTTGACGGAGAGAGGTTCATCAACAAGACTGAACTTCTGACCCGCCAGAAGCCGGATGATTTCTGGAACATAGGTTTCCTTGCATCGGACGGTAAGGGGAGATTGTATCTTGCCACCAACCAAGGACTCCAACGATATGATTGTGCACATTCTTGTTTTGAGTGTATAGCCAGCGGAAACATTGGAAATCTAGAAAGCACGTCAAGCGGTTCTGTTTGGTTTATCTGTGATGGAAAACTATGTTCATTGGAAAATCCTTCCAACCCAAGCGGCAGGCCTGTTTTTCCTCCGGGAAGCAAGGAAACGGTATTATGGAATCTTCCAGACCAAGTTGACCAGGATCCTAGAAAGCTTAGTCTCAACTGTACAGGAGAACATGTTTGGGTAGCCTCTTCAGGTGACTTGTACCGAAGGGAGCTGAACGGAGAGTTTTCTAAATTTCGGGAATTTGGGGATAACCCGGTGGCGGATGTGTTGGAATCTAACGACACGGTATTTGTGTTGACTCTTTCTGACGGCTTGTATGTTTGCTCTCAGAAAGGTGAAGTGCTTAGTCGATATACCCTTCCGATTGTCAATGACAGGGCATCAACCGCCAAACAGCTTTATCGTGATGGTGAAGGAACCTTATGGGTGGCGACGCAATATGGCCTTATGCTTGTTCATCCCGACAGCGGTGAAGTCAATATCCTAAGGTCTAATCCTGCCTATCCGTATTCTCTTCCGGGCAATTCGGTTTGGTCTTTCTTTCCGGACGGAGAAGGACGTGTGTGGATTGGTACATATGGTGGGAAATTAGCGCTAGCCATTCCTGGGGACAGTGAAGTAGATTTATATTTCAAAGCTTCTTCAGGAGGGCTTGGACATTCTATCGTGAGTTGTTTCTGTGAAGACAACAGGGGGAGACTATGGATAGGGACTGAAGGAGGAGGAATAACTGTTTGGGACAGGAATACAGACACTTTTTCATATTATACCCAACAAGACGGAAGCGGACTTGCATCCAATATGGTCAAGAAACTGTATCTCGGAGAGGACGGAAACATTTGGGCTTCTTTCTTCAATTCCGGCATTCAGGTTTTCGATACTTCCCAAAAAAGGTGGAGGGACATTTCACTTACCCGTGGTCCGAAAGACAGTCCTTTGAGTGTTTATGATTTCGTAAATGACGGTCGTGGTGGTCTATGGTTGTCCGACCCGGATGCCGAACTCATGCACGCTGACATCTCTACCGGGAAGGTGGATATAATCCGTGGTGAAAGACGTAGGCAGATAGAGGCCATTTTCTATGATCTTCAAGGGAGACTCTGGATACTTACGCACCAAGGCGCTTCCATCATTGATGCCGAGACCGGTGAAGTCCAGAAGAATTTGTATATGGAGAATATGCCATATGCAGCAAACAACTTGTCCTGTGCCCTTGTGGCTTCCTCCGGAGAGATTTTGTTCGGGACCAAGGGAGCCGGGGTTAATATCCTGTCAAAAGATGGAACTTATGTGAATTATCCAATGGACGGCAGATCTGTTTTTTCCATGGAAGAAGATTTGTCATCCGGTGATATCTGGATAAGCACCGACCGTGGTCTCTGTCGCAGGCATGGGGACGAGATCACCCCTTCCACATTGAATAATCCAAGTCATTGCGGTCCATTCTATCCTCATTCTTCCTTCAGGACGCGTAACGGAGAGCTTCTCTTCGGAGGAACGGACGGAATGATACTGTTTCGCCCCGGGAATATCAGTCTTAATGTCCATAAGCCTAAGGTGTTCTTTACTGACTTGAGGATAAACGACGTGTCTGCTTCCCCTGAGACATATTCCGCTCGATTGAAGCCTTTGACCCTGAGTCATAAGCAATCAAATGTCGAGGTGGCTTTCGCTTCGGACAGTTATCTTCAGAGTTGGAACAACCGCTTTACGTGCAGGCTGAAAGGACTTTCTGATGAATGGATCACACTACCTCCTGGACAGAGTTCCGTAAGTTACTTCAATCTTTCTCCGGGTCACTATGTCTTTGAGATCAAAGCATCCAACAATGATGGCTTGATGGGAGATTCCGTTTCTTCATTGAGCTGGGACATCAAACCTTCACCTTGGAACTCCTGGTGGGCGAGGTGCATTTATCTAATGCTCTTGCTTGGTGCGGCTGCATTTATATGGCGTTTCTTTACAAACCGTAAAATATTCCGTCACGAACTTGAAATGGAGCAGTTGAAGGAGAAGAATATGCAAGAGCTGACAAAAGCACGTATAAACTTCTTTACGAATATATCCCATGATCTCAAGACACCCCTGTCTCTGATCGTGGACCCTCTCAGGCAACTCGAAGAACACTTGCCTCAAGAGTCGACGGCTACAAAATATGCTTCCCTGATAGAAAAGAATGTCGGTAGGATGCAAAGGATGATCAGCCAGTTGCTTACTTTCCGTGAGATTGAGAGCGACCGTCTGACTCTGGACAGACACCCAGGTGACCTGGTCAGTTTCATAGAGAGTCTTTTCTCCCTTTTCGAAACATATGCGGATCGTAAGGGTATTGAGATGCTATTCCATTCTCAGTTCGAAACATACAATGCGGCGTTTGACCATGAAGTGGTGGAGAAAATATTCACCAACTTGTTTTCCAACGCAGTCAAATATACGACTGTGCCTGGATCCATATCAGTAAATATCCGCCAGGCCTATCCTGACGAGAGGCCTGAGAAAGAAGATGGACCATGGATATCCATAGCCATATCAAATACAGGAAGTGAAATATCCAGTGAGAAACGCGAGCGGATGTTCGAAGCTTTCAACAGGGACAAGGAAGTAAGTCCGAGTTTCGAAAGTAGCAGCGGTCTGGGGCTGGCAATCGTGAAAGAAATCGTTAACCAGGTGGGCGGTCTCGTAAAAGTGGAATCAGGTAATGCCCAGGTAGTCTTTACGGTAACGGCAAAACTTCCTCAGATAGATGTCTCAGGGGAAGATACTTCGGCATCATATTCTTTTGTGGTAAGCGAGGTTGATTCATTGATCGAGGAGCTTAACGTGAAAGAAGATTCGATAAGGCATTCCAGGAAGTCCACCTCGGTGGTTGTGATAGACGATGATTTGGAACTGCGGACATATCTTGAAGCACATCTTTCAGAGCACTATAACGTTTATTCAGCTTCTGATGGAGCCGAAGGACTGGAGAAGGTAGATAAGGTGCATCCACAGGTGGTTATAACAGACCTTATGATGGAGGGGACAGATGGTTTCGCTGTATGTAGTTCGTTAAGGAACAGCTTGGGCAGCAGTCATATTCCAGTGATAGTACTTTCCGGTGACGTGGCAGATAAGGTAAAGGCTTTGGAGAGTGGAGCCAATGTGTTCATAGAGAAACCATTCCAGATGGACTACCTGCTGATGCAGATTGAAGGTCTTCTCAGGATGCAGGAAGAGATGAGAGAACATTATTCCAAAATATTCGTTGTGGAGCCTTCAAAGATGGTTATCTCTTCGATGGACGAAGCTCTTTTATCCAGGGCGATGGAAAACATTGAAAAGAATATGGATAACAATGACTATGATGTAGATGCGTTCGTTTACGACATGGCCGTTGGCAGGACCATATTATATCAGAAAATCAAGGATATCACAGGAATGTCCATCAAGGAGTTTATCCTGGATGTCCGTCTGAAGAGGGCTGCTCAGTTACTCAAGGATTCCGACCTTACGATAGCCGAAATTTCAGACAGGACGGGTTTTGCAAACCCAAAGTATTTCAGTGTGTGTTTCAAGCGGCGTTTTGATATTTCTCCAACGGACTTCAAAAAAGATATTACATGAATAATCCCTATTCAATGATCATTGTCACATTGGTTGCCCTTTTGTGTGGTAATATCCACGCAGCCGAAGGGGTTTTTGTCGAATGCGAATCATTTCAGGAAAGAGGAGGATGGGTGCTTGACCAGCAGTTCATGGATGAGATGGGCTCGCCGTATCTTCTTGCTCATGGGATGGGTGTTCCTGTAGCCGATGCAAGCACGACAGTGGAGATTCCTGAAAACGGTATATGGAATGTTTATGTACGAACTTTCAACTGGACTTCTCCATGGACGGATGCTGAGGGTCCCGGAAGGTTCCGGGTTAGGATCGGGAACAAGACCCTTAAGCCGATTCTTGGATCAAAAGGGAATTCATGGTTTTGGCAGTATGCCGGGGCTGTCAGGATAAAGGCAGGGACCGTCACACTTGCTCTTCAAGACCTTACTGGATTCGAGGGTCGCTGCGATGCCGTTTACCTGACAAAAGAGGCCATCGCCCCACCAGACGACCCAAAACAGTTGGAAAGGTTCAGGCGCATTTCCCTTGGGCTTCCGGATATTCCTTCAAATAAGGAATCTTTTGATTTTGTAGTGGTTGGAGCAGGAATCGCGGGTATATGTGCGGCCGTTTCTGCTGCCAGGAACGGGCTTCGTGTGGCGCTAGTCAACGATCGTCCTGTTCTTGGAGGGAACAATAGTTCTGAAGTGAGGGTGCATCTGGGAGGTACCATAGAAGTCGGACCATATCCGGCTTTGGGGCGGATGCAAAGAGAGTTCGGACATAGCAAAGAGGGAAACGCCAGACCAGCGGAGAACTATGAGGATGAAAAGAAGCAATCTTTCATAGAAAACGAACCGAATATCATGCTATTCGCTTCTTGCAGGGCCGTTGGAGTGGAGAAGGAAGGATCTTTTATCAAGAGCGTAACCATAAGGAATATTGAGACTTCCCGAGAAACCTTGCTGGAAGCCCCTCTTTTTGCCGATTGCACAGGAGACGGGACGGTGGGATATATGGCAGGGGCTGATTACCGTTACGGACGGGAGGCTCAGTCGGAATTTGGAGAGTCACTGGCTCCCGAAACGGCTGACAACTTCGTGTTGGGAGCATCGGTCCAATGGTACAGTAGTCCTCCAGGCAAGCCATCTAAGTTTCCTGTCTTTGATATAGGCTTGAATTTCAACGATAGGAGCGTCCAAAAAGTTACCATGGGGGAATGGACGTGGGAGACCGGCATGCTTCATGACATGATTTCCAGATTTGAATATATCCGCGACTATGGTATGGCTGTGATATATTCAAATTGGAGTTACCTGAAGAACCATCTTGGCCTCTATCCTGACCGGAGTCTTGAGTGGGTAGCTTACATAGCCGGCAAACGAGAATCCAGACGCTTGCTCGGAGACTACATCTATAAACAGGACGACATAGAGAAAGCCGTTTTCCATGAGGATGCCACTTTTGCTACCACTTGGAGCATCGACCTCCACTTTGCAGACCCTGAGAATACGGAATTTTTCCCCGGCGAAGAATTCAAGACCAAAACCGTCCACAACCGCATCTATCCGGCTGCGGTGCCTTATCGTTGCTTGTATTCCCGCAACGTGGGTAATCTCTTTATGGCAGGAAGGAACATCAGTGTAACTCATGTGGCCCTTGGTACCACCAGGGTCATGCGCACATGTGGCATGGCAGGCGAGGTAGTGGGACTAGCCGCTTCAATATGCAAGAGGCGCGGTGCAGTACCGCGTGATGTTTACAGGTATTGGTTTCCGGATTTACGTGAGCTTATGGAAAAAGGAGCGGCGGTATCAGGAGAACTTCCGGATAACCAGAAATTCAATATATCAACGCCCCTCGATTCACCGCGTTTGCTAACTAAATAACCATTTTTGTACAAAATGGAACCATTTCCGAATGATTTCGGGAAGTCAGTTCCGTTTAAGCAAAATATCTTTGCATTGTGACACGAAAGGTATAACCAATTCGCAATCATAATGCAAACGAAAAACAATTTTAAATCCAAAGGACTCCTTATGGGGGCAGTCCTTCTGTTGCTGTCGGCTTTTTCGGCATATGCCCAGAAAGCAATATCAGCTTCCGGAAATGTCACTGACAGGGAAGGGACACCGCTTCCGGGAGTTGTCGTTACCGTCAAAGGTGACAGGTACAGCGGAACCGTTACAGATGCAAGCGGTCATTTTGAAATCAGAACGGTCGCTGGCGCTACCCTTCATTTCAATTGTCTAGGCTATACGGACGCTGAAGTTCCGGCTGGAGCCGGGATAAAGGTAATCATGGATGAATCCATGCAGGAACTCGACGATGTGGTGGTTATCGGTTATGGTACCGCCAGGAAGGCTGATCTGACCGGAGGCGTTTCTGTTGTCGGGAACAAGGAACTTAGCATGGTTTCTACCGCAAACCTCATGGATCGTCTTGTTGGCCAGGTGGCGGGACTAAGTATCACTCATTCTGATGAAGCACCGGGTGCAAACCAAAGCCTCTTGATCCGCGGTCAGAACTCTCTGTCCGGATCCAATTCTCCACTCATCATCCTTGACGGTATCCCTTATGAAGGATCCATGGCTGACCTTGATCCGAACCTCATTGATAACATGACCGTTCTCAAGGATGCATCTTCCGTGGCTATTTATGGTTCCCGTGGTTCCAACGGAGTTATCCTCATACAGACCAAGAAGGGTTCAAAGGGGTCTCTCCGTGTAACTTATAAAGGTTCCTACAGTGTCGCCGAGCCGATGCAACGAATCCAGGTGATGGGCCCTAATGAGTTTATCCGACTCAAACAGGACCTTGCTCGCCTTGGAACGAAGCAATACACCGGCGAGCAGCTCGATCCTTTGGCGGGAGACATCATCTCCGTGAGCGAGAAGCAGAACTATGCCGCCGGTATAACCAACGACTGGCAGGATTATGTGTTCCGCACGGTGTTCAACCAAGATCATCAGGTCAGTATTTCAGGAGGAAGCAACCATTCCACATACCTTGCTTCCGTATCTTTCCTTGATGGAGATGGTGTAGTGTATAATTCCAATTATAAGAGGTTGAATGTTTATTCTACCGTGACTCAGGAACTTAACAACTGGCTCAAGATAGGTCTCACCACTCAGTTCGTGAATCGCAACAGCGGCGGAGTACGTCCAAACCTGGAGCATGCTATAAAGCAGAGTCCTTACGGACTGTATAAGGACGAGAATGGAATGTATGTTGAGGAGCCTATGGAATACTCCAACCTTCCTAACCCAATGAAGGATGTCAATGCCGACCAAAAGTCTCTAGGGCGCAACTTCATGGCTAATGGATATGTTGACATCACTTTCCCTATAGAGGGCCTCACCTTCCGTTCCCAGGTCGGTTATAACTACCGCAATAGCTTTACAGGTACCTATTATGGCTATGATACTTCCACCGGACGTAAGGTAAACGGCAGAGCGACGATAGAAAATTCCCATACAACTGATATCACATGGGAGAATGTGGCTCGATACGACCGGGATTTTGGCAAACATCATATCGACCTGACAGGTCTTTTCAGTATACAGTCCAAGCAAAATGTCAACTCTACCCAGACAGGTGAAGGTTTCGTCGTGGATGAGACAAGTTTCTACAAGATGGACAGTGCTGACGGCAAACTTACGATGTCTTCCGGTTTCTGGAAGGAAACCATGGTTTCCGGTATGTTCCGTGCCAATTATAACTATGCCGGCCGCTACTATCTAACGTTAACCGGCCGAGCTGATGGTGCATCTGTATTTGGCCGTAATCACAAATATGGTTTCTTCCCTTCTGCAGCAGTGGCATGGAATATTGGCGAAGAAGCTTTTGTAAAGGATAATACAGAAGCGATAGACATGCTCAAACTGCGCGTATCCTATGGAGCCAACGGAAACAATGCCATTTCACGCTATCAGACCCTTGACAGGCTTTATGCCACCAATGGAGTAAAGTACATATGGGGTGACGGATCCTCCGGCTCCAATGCGGCGTATTTGAGTTCTGATGGTGTAGGTAACCCGGACCTCAAGTGGGAGACGACATATACTTTCAACGTGGGCTTGGACTTCTCGGTCTTGAGGGGCAGGCTTGGAGGTTCAGTGGATGTGTACCGCTCCAGGACCAAAGACCTCCTCATGACCCGTACTGTTCCTATCATGAACGGTTACAGCAAGATATGGGACAATATCGGTTCTACGGAGAACAAGGGTATTGAGTTGACTGTCAATACAAAGAATATCCAGACAAAGAACTTCGGTTGGTCTACGGACTTTAGTTTCTTCCTTAACCGCGACAAGATTGTCGAGCTTCGAGGCGATGGTTTGGATGATGTTGCCAATAAATGGTTCATCGGGCAGCCTCTCTCCGTTTACTATGATTATTACATGATAGGACTGTGGCAGTCTGGTGACGAATATACATTCATAGACGAAAATGGAAACGAGACCGCTCACCAGAAGGGAGCCGTGGCTGGCTCTGCGAAACTTGAGGATGTGGACGGCAACGGTTACATTGACGAAAACGACCGCAAGGTCATCGGCAGCAAACGTCCTTCGTTCACTCTTTCCATGTCAAACAGGATCAATTGGAAGAACTTCTATTTCACCTTCCTGGTCAATGGAGTGTTTGGCAAGTGGATGGAGGACAATGTGGCGAACATCAGTTCCTGGACCTTCGGCAGCGGAAACTATATCAAAGGTGCCAAGTATTGGACTCCGGAACATCCTGATGAGGCCACCATTGTTTCTCCTGGCTACATCAATACCTTCTCCCACGGATTCTACAAGAAGCTTTCCTACGTAAACATAAAGAATATAACACTGGGATATACCCTGCCGGAATCCGTTACCAAGGCCCTCAGGCTTTCTTATGTGGATATCAACTTGAGTGTCAACAATCCGCACACATTCTCGAATATGCGTCAGATGCTCAATTACGACAATACATGGTTCGCTTCATATCCGACAGCCAGGTCCTATATGCTCGGACTCACCATTAACTTCTAATATTCCAAGCAATATGAAACAATATATAATCCTTGCGGCAACTGCATGCCTTGCTATAGCGGCCACTTCCTGTTCCGAATTTCTGGAGGAGGACATGAGGAGCAGTTTTACTCCGGAGACCATCTATGCTTCTTCTTTGGGGTTTGAGGTTGGAAGCGCCGGTCTTTATTCCATCGCCCGGTCGGAGTACAATACTTGGGGTGAAGAAGGAGCATTCATCCACAATGGTGCGTGTCCTTATGAGGCCCTTCAGGTCGGTACCGATCTTTGCGATGCCCGTAACGGAGGAGATGGTTCTTTGATTCCGTTCTCCCAGCTCACCCTCAATTCCAACACCCAGTTTGTAAAGACTTATTGGCAGTGGGCATATAACCTCATCGGCTCAGCCAACGAACTACTGCTCTATGCGGCAGAGAATACCAATTGGGACAATGCTACCGACCAGGCCGTTTATTCTGCCGAGGCTCGTTTCTTCAGGGCTTACGCCTATCGTTACCTCGTGTATCTTTATGGAGACGTGCCTTGGGTTGAAACCATTCAGAAGCCGTTCGTGCTCTCATTTACCCGCACACCGAAGGAAGAGGTTATCAGTCATATCGTGGAGGATCTTAAGTATGCGTCCGAGAATCTTCCGGAGAATCCTGATGCCGTGAAGCAAGGTAAACTGACACGATGGGCGGCCTACCATTACTTGAGTGAAATGTACTTGCTCCAAAAAGACTATGCAAATGCTCGCAACGCTGCACAGGCTATCATAGACAGCAAGTATTATGAACTCACCACTTCTCATTACGGTGTCAATGCAAGCGGAGAGGTTGCAGGAGATGCGTTCAGCGACATGTTCCTTGAGAATAATCAGAATCGCGATAAAGGCAATAAGGAAGCAATATGGGTGATGCAGTTCCAGTATGAATATCAGAAAGCCGGAGGAGGAACTCCTTCAGACGACTGGACTCGCAGAGCATGGAATCCTATGTATTTCGGAATATCCGGGTTTACTCTCAGTGCAGAATACGGTGGACGCGGACTCGCCCAGATCCTGCCTATGAAATGGTGGATCGGCACGGCCGGGACCAATGCAACCGGTGATTATGGGAATGGAATCTTTGACGATGGAGACATGCGTAATTCCGAATACAATATCAAGCGTACATGGTTATATAACAACGAAAAGGAGCCAAGCCTGTATGGGAAGCAATGCAACATCACCGATGCTACATGGACTGCAGGACAGTTGTATCCGGCTCTTACAAAATTCTTCTATGGCAAGAGTGACAACCTTTCCATGACAGGAGGTTATCGCGACCGTATGAGAATCCGTCTGCCGGAAACCTATTTCCTCCTCGCCGAGGCATGTCTTGGCCTGGGTGATTCTCAAGGTGCCGCTGACGCTGTAAACGAGGTGCGTCGCCGCGCTAAGGTTTCCAATGTTTCGGCAGCGGACATGGACCTGGACTTCCTGCTTGACGAGCGCATCCGTGAACTATGTGGTGAAGAGGTGCGCCGATTCACACTCCTGCGCACCGGCAAATTGATTGAACGAGTGAAGAAGTATAATTCGGCCCAGAAGGACATTATCACAGAACAGTTCCTTCTCTGGCCTATCCCGCAGACCATCATCGATGCAAACCGCGATGTGGAATTCCCTCAGAATCCGGGTTATTGATACTATAATTGAAGAAAATCGACATGAAAAAGAATCTTCTTATAACATTGTTGGTCCTGTCGATCGGAATGGTGGCTTGCACCTATGATCCATACAAGGACGATATGGTTCTTCCGACGGAGACCCTGACCCTGGCCAGTCAGAATAGCGACATTGTCCTGGATGAGGACAACATGACCGCTCCTGTGCTTACATTCACATGGACTCCTGCAAGAGAAGTATCTGATGATTATATTGTCAGTTACACTACAAAACTTGACGTCGTGGGCAACAACTTTGGATCGACCACGGTAATCCGCAACGACGAGGAAGATGGTGTATATTCACGAAGCTTTACTTCCGAACAGATCAACAATTGGGCGGGAGACCGTTGGAACTTACCGGTGAACAAGCCTTTCTCTCTTGAATTCCGAGTGATAGTTGAGTTTACGGGAGGCCCAGAGTTCCAGGCTCCGGAAGTTCGTACCGTTACGGTGAATGTTACACCTATCCACGTGGACATATTCGCGACAGACAAGATGTACATCGATGGTACCTCTTCTCCAGGAAAGGAAGAAGTATCGGCAACACTTGAAAATTCAAATCAATATGCATGGTATGGAGACCTTACTCCGGGAACTCTTCTTATTCCATCTGAATATGAAGGTATCACATATTATATCCATGCTGCGAGCGGATCTGCTTCATTTGAACCAGGAAAGCCGATAGACTTGGTAATGGATGAGACAAAGCAGGGTTGGACCATTCCTTCCGGTGGAAAGCACCGTGTGGTGGTGAACATGGAAACCAAGCAAGCGGTCATCTATGATGAAGCTACTGATCTCCAGCCTCTTACGGTTGACTTCTATCCTAACGGCATTGATACGAATCCGCTTGCTCATGTCACGGTCGTAGACCTTTGGGCATATGGCGGAGGTACCGGATGGGGAGTAAGGAAACTTGGTTGTACGCAGAGCGCTGCTGATCCTCAAGTGATGATATATGAAGGAAGCTTCAGCGGCAGCGTCAAGTTCTGCATTGCACAAAGTTTCACCGACGAAGCAGGTAATTCCTATAATCAGAACAATGCATTCTGCTACACTAGCAGTACAGCCTTGGTTTCAAATAAACTGCAGGAACTGACCGGCAGTGCTGAAAGGACAGTCAGAAATACCTATATGGGAATGCCTTCCGGAAAACATCTGTTCATCTTTGACCTCAGGAACAGTACCATCATTGCCAAACCGGTCCAGTAATGAGATATTATATCAATTGGAGGGCAGCGTTGCTGCTGTCCTCCATTCTTCTTCTCATGATTTCTTGCGGAAAAACTCCGTCTGAAGATGACAGTGATTCAACAGAGGATTATACTTTGGTCAAGCCTGCCTTCAACAAAAGCAAGGTCCTGAAGAATCCTTTGACGGGATGGGTGATGTACGGTTCAGCATCTGGAGACCCTTCTTATTGGGATACATCCATCTATGTTCCTGACGAGGGTGCTTCGGTGTATGTGAAGGACTATGCCACCTGTGCTTACATACGTACAGGATGGTCCATATTCAATCCTTCCGATGGAGTTTATGCTTGGAGAGATCCTTCGACTGCGCTTTACAAGATGATACAAGGGGCGTTGGACAGGGGGCTCCCTATTGCATTCCGTTTTGTCGTTGACGGTCGTGACCAGAGGGCCAATACTCCACGGTTCGTATTGGATGCCGGGGCAGAATATGGAGTGGAAAACACCAAGTTTCCGGACCGCACGACACCGCTGCCTCAGGATCCTGTTTTTCAGCGGTATTATGAGAAATTCATCGCTGCACTGGCAGAAGATTTCGACGATCCTTCAAAGTGTGCATTCATCGATGCATATGGCCTTGGCAAATGGGGAGAGGGACATACTGTGGCTTACAATTCTACAGATCTCGGCCTCGTGGATGATAATACCGAGCGTCTGAAGGAAGAGGTTATGGTTTGGATTACTTCTCTATATGCCAAGTATTTCAAACATGTGCCTCTGGTAATTAACTATCATCGGGTGATAGGCCATCCGACCGGAACCGGAGGGGCGAATGCCAATAGCGACAAATTAGTGTCAATCGCCGTAAACAACGGCTATTGTCTTCGTTCTGATGCATTTGGAATGAATAGCTATTATGGCACATGGGAGAAAACCTGTGCCAATACTTACCGCTATAAGAGGCCGATTATCATGGAAGGAGGCTGGATTGTCAGTCAGCATAGTTACTGGAATGACCCGGCCGGATACCGGCAAGACCATCCGGAGGATGTTCGCAAGGGTGAGTTTGAAGCCAGTCGGGAAGCGCGTGTCAACATGATGGATTTCCGAGTCGGTAACGAGACCCAATCATGGTTTGTAAATGCCTTTTCATATGTGAAGCAGTTTGTCACCGAAGGAGGATACCGACTATATCCAGACCAGGTTAGTCTCCCAAGCTCGGTAAAGAGTGGATCTTCGGTCAAAATATCTTCACGCTGGAGGAACATGGGCTGGGGCTATTGCCCTAACAACATTCCTCAATGGAACTATAAGTATAAAGTGGCATTTGCGCTTCTGGATGGGACTGACAAACCGGTAGAAGTGTTCGTTGATGATAATTGCGAACCTTCCACTTGGGTGGAAAGTAAGCCTAATCCTTATGAGTTCAATGTCAAGGTGAGCTGCGCCCCAGGCAATTACATGTGGGCAGTTGCGATAGTGGACACCACCAAGGAGAACGCTCCTGGTCTGCTGCTGGCTGTCAATAACGAGTCAACATCCGACGGATGGGTTAAACTTCTTGATGTAAAAGTAGATTAAAAGATGAGAAGATTCCATTCAATATTATTGTTTGCGATTCTATCCCAGGTTGTACTATCATGCGCTTCGGTGAAAACCGTATCCTTTGAACCTGACAAGGAAACGGTTTTGAGGAATCCCCTGAACGGATGGGTACTGTATCTCGAGCGGAATTGGGATGAGACTTTTTGGGATAAGACGGGATATGACCATATAGTGACCTCAACGGGAGATACTGTCAAGGTTTCGGACTATGCCAATACAGTGTATGTCCGTACAAGTTGGCGTGCTTTTGAACCGGAAGAGGGCAAGTATGCCTGGACGGATCCGGATTCCCGTTTGAACCACTTGTTCCGCAGCGTGCTGGACAGGGGTATGAAACTATCTTTCAGGATTGTGGTAGATGGTCGTGATCAAGGACAGAATACCCCTGATTATGTGTTTGATGCCGGAGCGGAGTATTATACATCCAAGGTTGGAAACCGGGAAGTACGTTCCCCTTATCCTGACGATCCCGTGTTCCAGGAGAAATATTCCCGGTTCATAGAAGCTCTTGCCGGTGAGTATAACGACATAGATAAGGTTGACTTCATAGATGCATATGGCCTTGGGAAATGGGGGGAAGGACACAGCCTTGTGTACAAGGACACCTCCAACAATGTGGCCGTAATGGACTGGATTACGAAGCTATATGCCAGGACCTTCACGGATATTCCTCTGGTTATAAACTACCATCGTTTGCTAGGAGAACCATCCGATAACGGATGGGGACCGGTTTCATCCGTTTCAGATAGTCTCCTGGAGAGAGCTATCGCTAATGGATACAGTCTGCGGCATGATGCTTTTGGAATGAATGATTATTATCAGGAATGGGAAAAGGATTTTGCCCACCGTTGGAATTACCGGCGTCCTATCATTCTTGAGGGAGGATGGATCACTGGAGCACACCACCGTTACTGGATAGACTCTTCCGGCAAATACAGAGAGGGACATGCTGAAGATGTCCGCCAGGGCGAATATGAGGCCGGAGCGGAGGCTCATGTAAACATGATGGACTTACGTATCGGCGATCAGACGGCATCATGGTTCGGCAGTTGTTTCGACCTTGTCAAACGCTTTACGATCGAGGGCGGTTACCGTCTCTATCCTTCCCGTGTGACTGTCCCGGAAAAAGTTGCCGCTGGGTCAAAGGTGACATTGCGTAGCCAGTGGGAGAACCTCGGGTGGGGCTATTGCCCTGTCAATATTCCTCAATGGAATTGGAGGTACCGTGTGGGATATGCCCTTCTTGACCGGACAGGCAAACCGGTGCGCATCTTTGCGGACAGTTCTTCCGATCTTTCCCTTTGCCTGAAGGATAAACCTCTGCGGAGTATCTTGGAAACTGATCTTTCAGGACTGGATAAAGGTAGCTATACATGGGCTGTTTCTCTCGTGGACTCCCAGAACAAAGATTGCCCGGGGCTTCAGGTTGCCATAGATCCGGCACTTCAACAAGATGGCTGGGTCGAAGTCCTCACCCTTGAAATCATCTAGCTTCGATGAAACGATTCTTTCTGGGTTTAGTCGTAATCCTGGCGGCGCTTCCTTCCGTCGCCAGGCCTTACGCCTTCCTGGAAGGAGATACACTCAGGATTGGTAATTCCTTGATTGAAAGGACTTTTGTCTGGAACGAGGGCCATTTGATGACTGTTTCGCTAACAGACAAAAAAGCTGGATATACGTTACAATCGGAGATTCTGCATCCCGATTTTTCAATCGGGAGAAACCAAGGAAGAGGAGGAATACTGCACACAGTCGCCGATCGCAACTCAGTAATTGCCAGTATCCTTTTCCATATAGGGAAAACGGAAGTCCGCAGGGATTATACCATACGGGAAGGTGTTCCCGCAATAGAATGCGGAACATATATCAAGGGGGTCCTTGAAGATACAGGGGCTTTGGTACTGGACCGGTTGTCCTTCCCGGGAAAGCACTGGCAAGGTAAAGCAGTGGAATTCCATGACAGGACTGACGACAACAACAATCTTGTCGAGAGTCATCCATTCCTGTCTTTCCATCGTAAGCATTTTAAAGGAAACTTGTTGTTTGCAAGAGACGTTGTCTCCGGTTCCGGATTTTTCTTTTTAAAGGAATCACCAGCCGGAGACTCCCAATTGCATTACGGAGGCTTCGATTTCACGGCGGAGTATGGCGAGTTCAGCATAGCTGAAGGCGGTTTGGAATCCGAGGATTTGAGTCCGGAAGGTTGGACTCGGTTATATGGTTGTGTAACAGGAGTTTCCGGGTTTTCTGAATTGGATGCCCTTGTGGCGCTCAGGCTTTACCAGAAGAGCATTCGTCCATTCGAGGATATGGTCGTGATGAACACTTGGGGTGACCGCGGTCAGGATGCAAAGGTATGTGAAGCATTCTGCCTGGCGGAACTGGAGCGAGGGGCGCGGCTTGGGATCAGCTGCCTCCAGATAGACGACGGATGGCAGAAAGGGAAAAGTCCCAATTCAGTTTCAGGAGGAACCTTCAACGATATCTGGAGAGATGGTCAATATTGGATGCCGGACCCTGGTAAATATCCGCACGGTCTAGGGCCGGTCGTAGATAAGGGGAATGATCTTGGAGTAGACATCGGCCTTTGGTTCAATCCTAGCATACAGAACGATTATTCTGATTGGGAAAGAGATGCTGAGGTACTCGTAGGCCTCAATAAGGAGTATGGTATCAGGATATTCAAGATAGATGGAGTCCAGCTCCCGACAAGGGAAGCGGAAGAAAACCTCCGGAACATGCTTGCTAAGGTGATGTCGGAAACAGGAGGGGGAGTAGTATTCAATCTGGATGCAACGGCAGGCCGTAGGGCGGGCTTCCATTACTTCGGAGAATACGGGAATATATTCCTTGAAAACCGATATACCGACTGGGGAAACTATTATCCTTACCAGACACTGCGGAATCTGTGGATGCTATCGCGTTATGTGCCTGCAGAAAAACTACAAGTGGAATTTCTGAACCCGTGGCGTAATGCCGGGAAATACCCTCAGGGTGATCCCTTTGCCCCATCGGGTTACAGTTTTGAATATCTTGTCGCTATTACTTTAGCGGGACAGCCTCTTGCTTGGCTGGAAGCTTCAAACCTTCCGGAAGAAGGTTTCTCAATCGGCGGGCTTGTCAATGAATATAGGAAGTTGTCATATGATTTCCATAAAGGAATAATCCTTCCGGTGGGCGAGGAACCTGATGGTAATGCATGGACTGGGTTCCAATCCATTATCGACGACAGCACTGGTTATCTGCTGGTTTATCGGGAAAACTCAAATGCAAAAGAAGCTTCACTTCGTACTTGGTTACCGCAAGGGAAGCGTATCAGGTTGATTCCCGTACTGGGAAGTGGGCATAAGGGAACGGTCCGAGTCGGTGAAGATGGAAGTATCCATCTGGTCCTTGAAGAGAAGAACTCATATGCCCTTTATAGATATCAAGTATCATGAAAGCCGTTCTTTTGTTTTTTGCTCTGATATTCGCACCTTTTTCCAGGGAAGGAATTTCCTTGGATGGGGAATGGCCTGCTATAATGGACCAGTACGATAAAGGGATTGACAAGAAGATGTTCACCGATGCCAAACCGGCAGGTAAGACCAGTTTTGTTGAGTTCTCGTATGAGGGAGGTCTTCGTCTTAAGGTGCCGGGAGACTGGAACCATCAGGATGCCAGTCTTTGGTGGTATGAAGGAACCATTTGGTATTCAAAGCATTTCATGGCAACAAAAAAAGCCGGAAGGCGGACGGTATTATATTTTTCCGGGGTAAGCCAGAGATGTGAGGTCTATCTTAACGGAGAATACGTAACTGAACATGAAGGAGCATTTACTCCATTTGAGGCAGACATAACAGAGCTCATTCAGGAAGGAGACAATTTCATCGCCGTGAGGGTCGACAACAAGCGGAGTAAGGAAGCCATTCCAGCCATGAGTTTTGACTGGTGGAATTATGGTGGCATTACTCGCAACGTTATGCTTCTGGACGTTCCGGAGGTGTATGTAAAAGATGCATTTCTGCGTCTGGACGATCATTCTCATGAAACCATAAAAGTAGATATAGAGCTTTCTGAAAAGACAGAGGGGGTGCCGGTCATAGTCTCCCTCCCGGAATTGAAAGTCAAAAAAACCCTTTATACGGATTCCTCAGGCAGGGTCAGCGGGTGCATCAAAGCCAGGAAACTCGGTCTGTGGTCTCCGGAAACTCCTGTACTATATGATATTACAATCGAAGCGGGAGAAGACAGGGTTTCGGAAAGGATAGGTTTCCGGGACATTACCGTTGAGGGTACGAAGATTATCCTGAATGGGAAACCATTCTTCTTCAAGGGTATATCATTTCATGAAGAAATACCTATGGAAAGAAGACGCGCTTGTTCCCCGGAGGATGCCCATGTGTTAGTGGATGCTGCCATTGGTTTGGGTTGCAACGCTATCCGCCTGGCGCATTATCCGCAGAATGAATATATAGTGAGATATGCTGAAGAAAAAGGATTGCTGATTTGGGAAGAAATCCCACTTTGGCAAGGGATCGATTTCTCAAACGAAGAGACCTACAGGAAGGCGGAAACATATCTGAATGAAATGATTACACGGGACAAGAACCGTTGCTCCATCGGTTTCTGGAGTATCTCCAATGAAACAAGACCGGCTCCTGACCGGGACGCTTTCCTTTCGCAGCTGCTCGCATATGGAAGGTCTCTTGACCATTCGCGTCTTTTTGCAAGTGCTTTCGATGTCGCCTATTATATTCCTGAAGTCGATGAATTCAGGATGGAAGACGCTTTTGCCGGAGAACTGGATGTAATAGGGATAAACAAGTATATGGGGTGGTATGCATCCTGGCCCAAGCCGGCCTCCGAGCTCAAGTGGAATGTCTTCATGGACAAGCCTCTTATCATAAGCGAATTCGGTTGTGAGGCCAAAGCCGGAGTGACAGGACATTCAGATGTGGCATCATCATGGAGTGAAGATTATCAGGAAGCCCTTTATAGGGATAATCTTACGATGTTCGAGAATATTCCAAATCTTGCCGGAGTCTCTCCGTGGATCCTGTTCGATTTCCTCAGCCCGTATCGCCAGCATCCTGTTAACCAAGGATGGTTCAACCGCAAGGGCCTCATTTCCGACAAAGGGGAGAAGAAGAAGGCCTGGTATGTTATGAATGAATATTATAAAAACAATTAGTGCATATGAAACATTTTCCGGCTGTTTTGGCCATCATTCTCTTGATGGCGGTTCCCGCTTGCCGTAATGGCTTTTTGGCCGATAACGTTCGCTTTGCCGATTCCCAGTTGCGTATCCTTCTCGATAAGTGTGACGAAGGGGATACCGTTCGCGTGCCGGCATCATTCATTGACGGTGAAGTCACCTTTGTCCCAATAGATGACTGGGTAAGCGGATTCTTTGCCGGAAGTTTATGGTATATGTACGAGTTGACCGGCGATGGTTTCTGGAAAGAACATGCCAAGGCCCATACAGAGAGAATCGATTCGATCAAGTATCTCAAATGGCATCACGATGTAGGATTCATGATCTATGACAGTTTCGGAAATGGTTACCGTCTTACAGGAGATCCTGCTTACCGTGAGGTTCTTCTTGAAGCCGCCCGTTCGTTGTCGACCAGGTTCCGTCCTGCTGCCGGAATACTTCAGTCATGGGACGCCGACTCTGGCTGGAGAAAGGAAAGAGGATGGAGATGTCCTGTCATCATTGACAATATGATGAACTTGGAGATCCTGTTCAACGCCACCAAGGAAACGGGGGATTCCTCTTTTTACAAGATAGCGGTCAGTCATGCAGACAAGACGCTCCAGAACCATTTCAGGGAGGATGCGAGTTCCTATCATGTGGTAGACTATGATCCTGATACCGGAGAAATCAGAGGAAAATACACGTTCCAGGGATGCGATGATTCTTCGGCCTGGGCCAGAGGACAGTCATGGGGACTATATGGTTTCACGATGGCATATTCTTACACTAAAGAGGCCAAGTATCTTGACCAAGCTGAACGTATTGCCGAGTTCCTTCTGAATCATCCATCACTTCCTGCCGATGGTGTCCCTTACTGGGACTATGATGCACCAGGGATACCGGATACATATCGTGATGCTTCAGCTGCTGCGATAATGGCTTCTGCCTTGTACCAACTTTCAGAGTTAGATGGAAATAAAGAATACCGGAAGGAGGCTGATCGAATAATGACGACCCTGGCATCTCCGTCTTTCAGAAGTGAACCTGGTGAGGGAGGTGGCTTCCTGCTTCAACATTCCGTGGGTCATCTTCCAGCCGGAGGGTATGTGGATGTTCCCCTGACTTATTCCGATTACTATTTCCTTGAGGCTCTCGTCCGTAAGCAATCTCGTCGGTTATGAGAAGATTATTGTTATTGCTGTTGCTTATTTCTCCGGCATATAAGAATCCCCACCTTTCAGAAGACAAGCGCATAGAGGACCTTCTCGCCAGAATGACGCTGCATGAGAAAGTCATGCAGTTGAATCAGTTCACCCTTGGCAGGAACGACAATGTCAATAATATTGGAGAAGTGGTCGGAAAACTACCTGCTGAGATTGGTTCTGTAATCTATTATGCCGCAGATCCTGTTCTGCGCAATGCAATGCAGCGCAGGGCGATGGAAGAATCCCGGCTTGGCATCCCTCTGATTTTCGGATATGATGATATCCATGGATTCAAGACCCTCTATCAGATTTCTCTTGGACAAGCATGTTCATGGAATCCTTCCCTTGTAGAGAAAATGTGTTCATATTCAGCCCGGGAAGCTCGCAGGAGCGGTGTTGACTGGACATTTTCGCCAATGATCGATGTGGCTCGTGACCCTCGTTGGGGCCGCGTGGCGGAAGGTTACGGAGAAGATCCATATGTCAACGGAGTGTTCGGGGCAGCGTCGGTCCGGGGGTATCAGGGTGCCGGCTTGAAGAGCCTTGATGCCGTGGCAGCATGCCTTAAGCACTATGTGGGATATGGCGCATCCGAGGCAGGCAGGGATTATGTATATACGGAAATATCCAGGCCAACCCTGTGGAATGTATATCTGTTTCCTTACAAGATGTGTCTGGATGCAGGAGCTCAATCGTTGATGAGTTCATTCAATGATATAAGCGGAATCCCTGGATCAGCGAACCATTATACCCTGACGGAGGTCCTGAGGGACACTTGGGGTTTTGATGGGCCGGTAGTATCTGACTGGGATGCCGTAAAACAGCTTATCAATCAAGGTTATGCGGCAAATCTAAGGGAAGCCTCATCTAAAGCGCTTATGGCCGGAGTGGATATGGACATGATGTCCCATGGCTATGAAGATTATCTGGAGGACTTGGTTGAATCAGGAGAAATACCAGTCTCCGTCGTTGACGAGGCGGTGAGGCGTGTCCTGAGAATTAAGTTCCGGCTGGGCCTGTTTGACAATCCATATATACCGGAAGAAACTCCTGAAAAAAGGTTTTTCCTGCCGGAAGCAATGGAAACAGCCTCTCAACTTGCCGCGGAGTCAATGGTTCTTCTCAAGAATAACGGAGTCCTGCCCATCCGCAATGCCTCAAATATTGCTGTCATAGGACCGCTTGCCAAAAACTCATGGGACTTGATGGGGAACTGGAAAGGGCACACTGAACCCGAAGAGATGGATGTTTTCCTGGATGGCATAAGAAGAGAATTTCCTTCTGCCGAAATTAAATATGAACTCGGATGCAATGTCAACGGAGAGGGTGACTTTTCTGCAGCCTTGGCTCTTGCAGAACGGAGTGATGTTGTAATTCTCTGCCTTGGTGAGAAACTGAATTGGAGCGGGGAAAACACCTCCCGTTCTTCGATTGCCTTGCCGGGAGGGCAGGAGAAATTGCTGGAAGAGATAAAAGCTACCGGGAAACCTGTCGTGGTTACACTTACCAACGGACGGCCACTGGAGCTCAACAGGATAGATGCTCTGGCGGATGCTGTCCTGGAAACTTGGCAACCAGGAGTAAACGGAGCGTCGGCGCTTGGAGGAATACTATCAGGCCGTATCAATCCTTCGGGGAAGTTAGCAATCACTTTCCCTTGGTCTACGGGTCAGATTCCTATCTATTATAATCGGCACAAGTCAGCCCGTAGAGGAACCCAAGGTGTCTACAAAGACATTACATCCGACCCTCTTTATCCTTTCGGACATGGTCTGAGCTACACTACATTTGAGTATGGAGATCCTCGATGCATCGGTACTCCATCGATAGATAGGCCTTTCAAGGTCGAGATTGAGGTATCGAATACAGGAAAAGCAGACGGATATGAAACAGTTCTCTGGTATATCTCCGACCCCTATTGCAGTGTTCTGACTCGACCGGAAAAGGAACTCAAATACTTTGAGAAGAAGTTTTTGAAAGCAGGAGAAAAAGCGACTTTCGTCTTTGAGGTGGATCCCTCTAGGGACTTGGGATATCTAGACGGCGACGGACGTTCTTTCCTTGAAAGTGGTGAATATCATGTAATAGTAGGAGGAAGGGATTTAAAGATCATGATTTAGTAAGCATTTTCCGTCAGACTGCAGGGCCTGAGTCCCCTGCCGTAGAGACCCAAAAGCCTGTAGTGTGCTGCAGTTTGGCGGAAAATCACTAAATTTGTCGAAAGACATGAAAAATCCTTTCTTCAAGAATTACGGTCAGACTCTGCTGCTCCTGCTGGGAGTCGGTCTGGGTGCGCTGTGCGGTGCTTTGCTGGGGCCGTCGGCGTCTATCGTCAAACCGGTCGGGGAAATATTCCTGAACCTGATGTTCGTTCTCGTGGTACCGGTGGTGTTTTTCAGCATCGCTTCTTCGATGTACAGGATGACCAGGGAAAGGAAAGTGGGCAGCGTGCTTGGATGGTCGATTGCCGTATTCCTGGTGACCTCGGTGGTGGCAGGGGTCCTGACCTGGCTTGTGTGTGAATTCTGGAACCCTCTGGGGCAGTTCGCGACCAGGATTCCACCTGAGCGAACCGGAGTCGCAGGCCTGGTCATCGGAGGCAATTCCGTAGCGAAGACTGTCGCGAACATGTTCACTGTCGATGATTTCACCAAGATTCTCAGCCATACCAACCTTCTGCCCCTGATCGTTTTCTCCGGCTTTTTCGGAATAGCAACCGCCCTTGCCGGAGAGAAAGGAGAACCTGTCGCACGCCTGCTGCATAGTGGAATGTCCGTGGTGATGGAAGTTATGAGGATACTTATGTATGCGGCGCCTATCTGCCTCGGTTGCTACTTCGCCGACCTTACCGGGAAGATAGGAGGCCAGATCGTAGGAGGCTACCTCAACACCCTGCTGATATTCCTGGCCGTGACGGTCGTGCTGTTCTTTGCCGTCAACACTGCCTACATGGCGCTACAGGGAGGACCGGAAGCCGTGAAGAAATATTGGAAAAGCATCCCGGGGCCGTCCCTGCTGGCGGTTTCGACATGCTCCAGTGCCGCAACGATACCGGTCAGTATACAGGCATCCAAGAAGATGGGAATGGCAGAAACCGTGGCGGAATCGGTCATTCCGATCGGAATCAATATCCACAAGGACGGCTCGGTCATAGCCGGTGTGCTCAGGATTGTGTTCACCGTAGCCTTCTTCGGATTGAGCGGATACGGATGCTTCGAGATAGTGGGCATCGCGATTCTCACAAGCCTTGTGGTCGGAGCGATTCCTGTCGGAGGTATGACAGCGGAGGTCCTGGCCTGTTCCTTCCTCGGAATCGAACCAGGTTTCGCGGCGACCCTGCTGGTCATAAGCACACTTGTGGATATCCCTGCCACGCTTTTGAATACGTCTGACAATATCGTGGCGGCAGCCTGGGTGGACAAGCTGTGCAAGAGGAAGGAAGAAGAGAAACCAGTTTGACAATGATCAAGCACATTTACAAACACGAAGGGAGATTCGACTTCGAGGCGGGAGGAAGCATAGACAATCTTGAAGTCGCTTACCATACATCACCATCGGGATATTCCCCGGACAAGAAAGTAATCTGGCTGCTGCATGCACTCACGGCATCTTCTGACGCCGAGGGTGAATGGTGGCCGGCGTTGGTCGGCCCCGGCAAGACCATCGACACCGACAAGTATTTCGTAATATGCGCAAACGTGCTGGGATCCGCCTGCGGATCATCCGGCCCGGCCCAGGTCAATCCCAAGATAGGAAAGCCTTATTACCTTGATTTTCCAAAGGTTACGGTGCATGATACGGTGGCGGCATTCGACCTGCTCCGGGAGCATCTCGGCATACCGGTCATCGATATGATAATCAGTACTTCGATGGGCGGATTCATGGCATTCGACTGGGTGGCATGGAAGCCGGAACTGTTCAGGAAGATCTTTTTTATCGCAACGGGAGCCAGGGTGACTCCGTGGCTGACCGGATTCAATTCCGCAATGAAGATGGCCCTTATGGCCGACCCTACTTTCATGGAACGCAAGACCCTGAAGGGCGGCATGGACGGCCTGAAGGCTGCCCGGACGATAGCCCTGCTGACTTATCGCTGCGAGGAAGGCCTGTTCAAGCAGACCGAGGAATCCGATGACGTAATGTTCGCCGACAAGGCCGGGTCATACTACCGGCATCAGAGTTCCAAGTTCGTAAAGGAATGGGATGCATATTCATATCTCTATGTCTGCAACGAAGTGGACAGCAACAATGTCGGCAGGGGCAGGGGAGGCGTGGAGAAGGTCCTCGGAGAGATCAAGGCGGACTGCACCTTCATCTGCATGTCATCCGACGAGCTGTTCCCTCCGGAGGATATGAAACCATGGTCGGAGATGGTTCCTGGCGCCAAGTACCATCTCATCGATACCCCGTACGGGCACGATGGGTTCCTTATCGAAACTGAAAAGATAGGGGAGATTCTGCAGCCTGCACTGGACTCCCTTGGCTAGAAGCCTCTTCCGTGCTTCTGCCAGAGATAGTCTTCAAGTTCTTCCCACTTCTTGGCAGCAGCGTTGTAGATCTTCTCGGTGTAGGCGTTGAGGTTTTCCGTGGTCGGGTTTGCTTCCACTTCCGGAAGTCCTTCGAATCCAAGCTTTTCGATGGCCAGGATGTCATCGTTCACCCTCTTCTTGTTCTTCTGCCAGGCAACTGTGGCCAGACGGTTCGGCCTGCGGAAAGTCCACAGGGCGCAATCCCTCTTGTAGTAGCGGTGACCGCAGGTGTCGAAGGCGGCCGGAACCTCGGTATTTCCTGAGAATATAGGGAAGCGAGGACTCTCGCCAGGGTTGTCGAGTGCATACCAGCAGACTCCTCCCACTGCATCAGGGAGCCAATCCCTGCACTGGATCACCGTCGAATGGGAGCACCAGGCAACGGCCAGCGTGCGGGTAAATTCGACTGTACCAGGAGCTATGGTGTTGAGAGTGTTGCGTGTGTCTGTGGTAAGCCACGGATTGGCGATAGGGCTTACCGTCGTTTTCTCAGGCTTGCCGTCCTTGGCAGGTGTGGTGAGAAGTACATTCTTGCACATATCCAGTTCGGTGCCTTCATAGGTGCCGCGCAGGAGTTCCATGACCTTCCTGACATCCACCTTCCCTTCCGGCTTTACAGAGAACGGAAGTTCGTCCATGTCCATGCTGAGGCCGAGAGACGGGGCGAGGGCATTGAGTACGAAATATTCCCTCTCCTTGAAATTCTTGCCGCTGCCGTAGGATCCGTGGTAGGCTTTATAGAATATGAAATCACCTTCGCCGTCCCAGAGCCCATATTCCTTGGCAACCTCCTCCACGTTGGATGAGGCCATGAAGTAATCCTTGTTCTTGAGATCCAGCTTTCCGATCCTGGCGATGTTGGCCGAAACTGCGACTTCGTCGTCAGGAACCCTCTGGGCGGCCCAGACTGCCCCGACCTTGTCCTTTCCGTTGCCGAGTATTTCGAAGAACCAGGCCTCTTTCTTGTCAATGACAGTGAGACATTCGCCTCCGTCGGCATAGCCGTACTTCTCAGCAAGGGCACCCATAACCTTGATGGCGTCACGGGCGTTGTCGCACTGCATCAGCGCAAGTCTGGCGAGTTCCTCGATATAGAACATACTGTTCTTGTTTCGGAGGGTGTCAGGACCGGTGAAGGTGGTCTCGCCCATCGCGACTTGCTTCTCGTTGAGGCAAGGATATGCGGTGTTGAGGTACTGCAGGGTCCTCCTCGGCATAGGGATCTCGCCGGCGAAGCGTACACCGGTTGTATCACCCCTGAACGAGGTTTTGCGGGTGTTCTTCAGGACCTGGAACTTCTCGCTCCTGGAATGCTTTGCAGCCGGGACCACGTCGATCCAGGTACGCGATACTCCGTCGCAGGTGTGTGATGTAATGACAGATCCGTCGGTCGAAGCCAGCCTTCCCACGACGATGCTGGTACATTCATCGAGCGCAAATTCATCGTCCTGGCTCCAAACCGGAACGCAGCAGAGCAGGACCGTCAGCAGTGCAAAGCATTTTTTCATATCCGTCTTCTTTTGTCAGAAGACAAATATAATGATTCTTCCGTCAGAATTCAAGACTCCTGCCACGGTAGAAGTCAAGGAGCTTTACGGAATAGAGATATTCGTAACGGGCTCTGGCGAGGTTTGATTCAGCGGTGAACCAGTTGTTCCGGGCCTCGTTGAATTCGGTGATGTTCGCCTTCTGGTTCTCGTATTTGGCCTTTACAAGTTCGAATGATTCCTTGGCGCTGTCTTCCGCTCCGATGCTGGAATGATACCTCTCCCTGGCAGCAACTGCATTGTAATATGCCTGCTGGATCTCCTTGTAGAGGGATTTCTTGGTATTCTCAAGCTGCAGCATCTGGTTGGTCCGGCTGAGTTCCGCAGCCCTGACCTGGTTCCGTGTCTGATAGCCTGTGAATATCGGAACGCTGAGTGACAATCCGAGATACTGGCTGAAATTGTGCTTGACCTGGTCATAGAACGAAGCGGAAGGGAAGCTGCTCTGGGTGTAGAAGTTGGTGCCTATGCCGCCACTTGCTGAAATCGATGGCAGGAAGGCTCCCTTTGCGCTCTTTATGGAATATTCGGTAGCGTCGAGACGGAACTGCTCGGCCTTGATGGAAGGTTTGCTTGCGATGGCGTCAGCGTAGATGTCTTCAGGATTGCCCAGAAGCAGGCCGTCAAGCGGCACCTCCGGGACCACTATAGAGAACCCTTCCGGGTTCGGGAGTTCCAGCAGCTGGCTGAGCTCCAGCAGCGAAAGGTTCAGGTTGTTTGACGCTTCGGTGGCCGAAAGGCGGCTCTGGCCGAGGGTGGCTTTCTGCTGGGCAAGCTCGGCAGGGGAAGCCTTTCCGTTATCGAGCAGTATCTTGAGCCTTTCCACCTGCAGGGAATCGATGACAACCTGGTTCAAGGCCACGTCCCTCAGTTCCATGTTGTAGAGAATCTGGACATACGCCTGTGCCACTGCCACGCTCATGTCTTCCCTGGCTTTCTCCAGGTCGGCAGTCACGGCCTTGAGATTCAGCTCGTTTTCCTTGATATTGTTGGTGAGACGGAGTCCCTGGTAGATCGGTACCGAAGTGCCGAGGCTCAGGCCTGTCGAAGTGGTGTTCGCATTGGAATATGTATTGTCGGCGGTAAGTCCACGCCCGAACGAGAAGTTCTCGCTGGCGCTGGCGCTCACGTCAGGCAGCTTGCTGCCCTTGGCCATGTCCAGCTGGATTTCCTGCTGCCTGACCTGGAGGTCCTGCTGCTGCAGGGATATGTTGTGCACCAGGGCGTAGTCGATGCACTCCCGCAAGGTCCATGGGCCATGGTCCTGAGCCCAGGCTGATAGAGGAAGCAGCAAGGCTATGGATAAGAGTATCTTTTTCATGGCTATTTCTTCTCGATTATCTGGTTGCCGCGAACCTTGTCACCTTCCTTCAGGCCGGACTTGATTTCGATGTTGATTCCGTCGGAGAGTCCGGTGGTGACGAGGGTCTTCTCATATTTCTTGTCTCCCTTTGCGAGATAGACATAGGTCGAATCTCCCTGGAACTCAAGGGCGCTCTCAGGGATGGAGATGACGTTCTCAACCCCTTCCAGCTGGATTTCCGCGTTGGCGCTGTAGCCGGAACGGACGGTTACCGAATCCGGGACTATGACTGCTGCCTTGATCTCGAACTCGTTGGTCCCGTTCTTTTCCTGGGCCTTCGGAGAGATGAACTCCATCACTGCGTCAAACTTCAGGTCATCGATCGCGCCTACGGTTATGGTCATAGGGAAACCTTCCTTGACCCTTCCTACCTCGGTCTCGTCGATGAATCCGTCGAAGATCAAGTCGTTCATGTTGGCGACCGTGGCGATGGTGGTACCGTCATTGAACGTATTGCTCAGGATGACCGAGTTACCGACCTTGACCGGAATATCGAGGATGAGGCCGGTTATCGTGGAGCGGACCAGGGTCGAGCTGGACTTGGCGTTGCTGCGCGAAACTCCATCCCTCACGACCTCCAGGGTCTCCACGGCGGCGTTCTTCTCTTCCTTGGCCTGCTGGAGGGCCTGGCGGACCTGCTCGAACTCTTCGGCGCTCACTACCTGCTTGTCATAGAGAGCCTTCTCGCGGTCGTAATTGGTCTGTGCCTGCTTCAGGTTGATGTCAGCGAGGCGGACACGGCTCTGGGCGGAACTCAGGGAACTCATTTCCGGAATCACCTTGACTTTTGCGATGACCTCACCCTCGGTGACCATCTGTCCTGCCTCCTTGTAGAGTTCGGAGATGATGCCGCTGATCTGAGGCTTGATGTTGACCTCGTTGCGAGGGATGATCTTGCCTGTCATCACGGAAGTCTTGTGGATATCCATCACTTTAGCTTCCAACTGTTCGTACTTGATTTCCTTCGGTCTGGAATTCTTCCACAGGGCGACGAATGTCCCGATGAAGACCAGGGCGACCAGCGCCAGGAGGATGTACTTCAAATTCTTTTTCATATCGTTCTACATTATCATTTATTCTTCTCTCATTGCATCTACCGGCTTGATATTCATAGCTCTGAGCGCAGGTGCAAGGCCAGCCAGGATTCCCAGCACGGCGAGCAGGGAAAGCACGCCCAGGGCGGTCCAGAACCCTATCTGGAAGGATACCGGCCCGATCTCAGGATTGGCCGAAATGATCTTTCCGACCAGGGCCAGCAATCCAACGGACACCAGTATTCCCAGCATTCCGGCGATCACGGTCAGTCCGACGCTCTCGGTGATGATCTGTGACAGTATCATGTTCGGCGTTGCTCCGATGGCCCTCCGGATACCGATCTCCGTGGTTCTTTCCTTTACGGTGACCATCATGATGTTAGAGACACCGACGGCACCGGCCAGCAACGTTCCGAGCCCTACGAGAAGCACGAGGATATTCACACCCTTGAAGAGATTGTCCACGATTGAGAATATCTTCTTGGTGTCAAGTACCATGATGGCGTGCTTGTCGGTAGGGTCTATGGTATGTCTCCTGGCAAGGAGGCTCTTGACCTTGTCTTGCATAACCTTGGAGTCGGCTCCCTCCTTTACGGTGAAACACATGATATCGAACTTCCCTCCTTTCTGGAGGAGTTTGTCCATCAGCTGTGCCGGGATGACGACCGACTGGGTGGAACTGCCGTTGATGTTTATGGCGGAATTACGGGCGTCCACTCCAATGATCCGGTACTGCATATCTTTGATTCTCAAGTATTTCCCACAAGGATCCTCTCCGCTAGGGAAGATATTCTCCCAAACTCTCTTCCCGATGACGCAGACCTTCCTTTCCTGCTGGCAGTCTACCTCGTTGAGCCAGCGCCCGAAGAGCAATTCAGGGGTTTCCACGCCTGAATATTCATAATCAAGCCCCTTGAGGTTGGCTGAATAGGATTTTCCCTCGCAGGAGACTTCGCTTCCCCAGTCGCTGTACATCGGAGTGACGATTCCGGCCTCGCTTATCAGGAGCCTGATGGCCTCTATGTCGCTCAGGTCCATTTCCCACTGCCGGTCCCTCTTGAATCCGCCGTAAGGTTTCGAGGTAGGCATGGCTCCCACTATCACCGCGTTGGAGGTGAACCCTTCGAAATTTTTGTTCAAGATGGTCTTGAGCCCGTTTCCTGCACCAAGCATCAGGAGGAGCATGAATATGCCCCAGAATATTCCGAAACCGGTAAGCAGGGTCCTGCTGCGGTTGCGGGCGAGGGTGTCGATGATTTCCTTCAGTCTGTCGATGTCGAATCTCATGGCTACTTACCCTCCCTCAATGCTTCTATAGGGCGGACTCTGGCGCCCTTCCAGGCCGGAATGATTCCGGCGATCGTACCAGCAACTATCAGAAGCAGGGTCGCTTCCATCGCTACGTCCAGTCCGACTCCGATATTTTTGAATATATAAAGCTGCGTGACACCGATGTCCATCGGATGGGCACCGATCGTGCTGTCCAGGAACTTGTCTGCCGCCATGCCGAATATCATCCCGAGGTAGCCGAAGAAGGCCGTGATGACGATGCTCTCGACCACGATGAGCTTGAGGATAGACGACGGTTTGGCGCCCAGGGCCTTGCGGATGCCGAATTCATGTGTCCTTTCCTTGACGGTGATGAGCATGATGTTGGACACGCCCACGATTCCGCTCAGGAGGGTCAGGATTCCAAGGATCCACAAGGCCGTACGGATGATACTCATGGCCTTGTTCATCTCCTTGTTGTCCATGTACATGTTCCAGATATAGGTAGTCCTGGTGTCTTCCGGATCTGCATTGTGGAAGGTGCTCATCGCACGCTTGTAAGCCTTTTCGAAGTCCTCGTTCTGCTGCTTCGTCTCCAGTCCGTGGAACTTGAAGTCTATGTTGTTCATCCAGGTCCCTTCCACCCTCATCTTCCTGACTGTCGAATATGGGGCGAAGGAATCGTGTCCCCAGCTGCCTTCGTCGGCCTCGTATATTCCCACGACCTTGAATTGGTTGAGTCCTACGATAATATCCCTTCCGATGATCTTTGTGTAGCTTTCGTCGTCCCCGAGGAGCTGCGTGGCGGCGTTATTGTCGATCACGATAGACCTGCGGCACTCATCCATGTCCAGCTTGTTGATGAACCTGCCGGCAATGAGTTTGACCCAGTTCGAGGACTTTATGTATTCGGGAGACACACCCATTATGTACGAGGAAATCGTTTCCCTGCCGAGGGACAGTGTATCGCTGAAGGACACGGTTCCGTATACATCGTCGATCAGGTCGCTGAACTGTTCCGTAAAGCTCATGTCCCTGTCTGAGAACCTGATCCTTGTGTTTTCCTTCATCCCCTTGTAAGGCTTGCTGGTACTGCCGGGATATACCCTCATTATCTGGCGGATCTCGTCGCCGGCGTTGCTCATAAGTGCGTTCATCAAGCCGTTTCCGGAACCCAGCAGGACCACAATGATGAATATTCCCCAGCTCACCGCGAAACCGGTGAGGGCGGTCCTCAGCTTGTTCTGCTTGAGTGAACTCCAGATTTCTGAAAACAGATTGTGCATGATGTCTTATTTGAGCATTCCGCTTTCCGACCCGAAGGTTGTGGAGTCGTGCCGGCTGTTCTCTTCTATCTGCCCGATCACGCCGTCCTTGATGTGGATGATCCTGTTGGTATAGTTGGCGACCCCGCTTTCATGCGTAACGACGATTATCGTCATCTTGTCATTCTCGTTGAGTTCCTTGAGAAGCTCCATGATTTCCACGGAAGTCTTGGAGTCGAGGGCTCCGGTCGGCTCGTCGGCCAGGATGATGTCGGGCTTGGTAATCAATGCCCTTGCGATGGCTACCCTCTGCTTCTGGCCTCCGGACATCTCGTTCGGATAGTGTCCAGCCCATTGTGCGAGTCCCAGTTTGTCGAGATATTCCATCGCCATTTCATGGCGCTGGTGGCGGGATACTCCCTGATAGAACAACGGCAGCTCCACGTTCTCGACCGCGGTCTTGAATCCGATCAGGTTATACGACTGGAAGATGAAGCCTATCATCTTGTTACGGTACTCTGCAGCCTTCGTCTCGCTGAGGTCCCAGATCAGCTTCCCGTCAATCCGGTATTCTCCTGAATCATAGTTGTCCAGGATTCCCAGTATGTTGAGCAGGGTGGACTTACCGGAGCCGGAAGCACCCATTATAGACACGAACTCTCCTCTTTCGATGCCGAGGTTGATCCCCTTGAGAACGTGCAGCGGCTGTGCGCCCTGGTATGTCTTGTTGACATCTTTCAGTTCAATCAGCATACGTTTCAATCAGTTTGTTTTTGTGTATTAGTTTAATAATACACTGCAAATATAGGGTAGTTTTTTGGATTTCCAACAATTTTCAGTAAAAAATATCAGTCATTCAGCAAATACCGTCCCAATCCATATTAATAGACGAAGAATTATTTAAAATGAAACATCCGGTCTGCGACACCGGATGTTTTTATTGACAAAGCTGGTTTCTTATCCGTTGACTTCGTGGAAGTTATCTGAGATACCCTTTAAGGTTGGCCTTCACGGTTTCCCAGTCGTAATACGGTCCTTCGACGCTCGGAAGTCCGCGGAGGAGGGTCTCCTGCTCGTTGAGGAGGAATTTGACGAGTACCTTACCGGCCTTGTTCCGGTAGAATACCATTTCCATATTCCCGGCGAACGGTATCATCCAGGCGCCGAACCATTTGCTCCTGGCCTCGTCCAGAGTCAAGCGGTCGCCTATCCCCTCGAATCCAAGATAGGTCACCATCGCCTCGAAAGGATAGTCGTGACCGAACCTGAGGTCTGCGGCGACGCCATTCCCGGCGATAGCCTCGTCTGCTTTTGTAACCAAATCATTCACAAGAGGTTCTGTAAGTCTCATCCGATCTTCCACAAGTTCCGCATAGTTGCAGTTGGCAAGGAAGAGGATAATGTTCTCATGCTCGAACCATTTATACAAGGCGTCGAACGGCAGGAAACGGAAAGCGGTGTGTTCAAGTTCGAACGCATCTGCGACTGCACCGACCCTGAAAATGTCGTGTTCGAATCTCTCGATGTTCGGAACGAACTTGCGGGCGGCGGTGGAATCAGTGAACAATGTGCGCATCACGTAACTGGAATCAACGTGATAGCTGTTCAGGACTGAATCTGCCAGATGGCGGACTTTTTTCCAGCCTCGGTCGCTGGCACCGTTGCTGATATATTTCATGAAAGTCTCTCCGGTGTCCCAGGAGATGTTCATCTTCGGATCTATGGCAGTGAGCTCGTTGGTGAACGCGGTCATACTGACGATGCAGCGCTGTACGGTGCTCGAGCGCGCCCTTACTTCATATCCCTTCTGCTTGAAGACTTTCGGATAACGGTTATAGAGCCTTCTGGCCAGCATCTTATGCTCATAACACCCTCTCGGGGTAAGGCGTCCGTCCATGCCATCATGGAGAGTATAGACCTGAAGCGCTTCTGACAGGAGGGAATCCCCGCTGGCTGTCAGGAGCCCTGCATCCTTCGCTCTCTGGAGGGAGTCTGCAAGGCGCTTGTAGTTGTTTGCGCCCCAGTTCGACCTCGATCCGTGTCTCCCGTAGTGGCTGATGTAGAAAGGCTTGAACCCTTTCGGGGCAGGGGTGTCGTGGATATCCTTGAACTCGAAGCTGTTGGTGTTGCAGCCGGCGCGCGAGATGTCTTCCCTTAGGAGCCTTGCGAATTCCGGGCACTGCATCTGACCTGTCTCGGTCCTGACCAGCCCCGTCTCCCTGTCGAAGGAATAGTCTTGATGGCCTTTTTTCGTTTGTGAATATGCCGTGGTTCCGGCCAGCAGCATCAACGCCGCAGCGAAGGTGATATATCTTGAAAGTCTCATGGAAACAAAAATAATAACGCCGGAGGTTTTTTCCTAATCACGTTCCGATTTTCAATCGGAATTGAATTCCGAATTCCTATTGACGTTCGGAATCTTGCGGTTTCGTTTTTTGTCGGGGAAGGATAAGATACATTCGCCTCCGGGGTATAATTGAACCCCAAATCAAAGAATGTTTAATTGTTTCAAACAAATCCTGTTGACGACGATGCTAGGCATTGTCTCAACAGGTCTCCTTGCGCAGAGCATGGAGCCGTTCAACCCGTATTCCTCCGTATCGCCTTCGGTCGAGACATACTCGATGACGAAATTCGGAGGACTTACTCCTTCGCTCTATTCGGGGGCGATGACTTACTCCGTTCCGATTTTTACGTATTCGGATCCTGACTTCACGGTGCCCATAAGCCTCGAGTACAATTTTGACGGTTTCCGTCCATCCCAGCACTCCGGAACGGTAGGCTATGGATGGCATCTGGAATGCGGCGGTGCCATCACCAGGGAGGTGCGCGGCCTTCCCGACGACGACGCCTATTACGGTCCTGCCGACCGCCCCCAGAACGGCTACTGGTGGTCGGTCCAGCGCGGGTTCTCCTCCGCGTCGGACACTCTTGATACGGATGCATACTGGAGGACGTTCTGCAATTCTATGTACACGGCATATCCTACTGTGGATATGGCGAAAAAGATCAACCCTTTCAGCCATATTCCTACGCAGGTTGACGTCCACATCGTGAACGGCATCCTTGAATACGTCGGCGGAGCCAACTATGACATGGTGCCTGATATCTATCACTTCAGTTTCCTGGGACACCACGGGGACTTCATGCTGACCCCTGACGGCACCTTCCGGGTGTTCAATTCGGACCTCCCGTCCGGGGAGGTCCTGGTTGAGTTCTCCCACCCTGACGAGGTCCGCCAAACCGGCACGATCAACGCCCCTACGTTCGTGATCACCCTCGGTGACGGGACCCGGTACACCTTCGGCGGCAGCGTCGCCGGGACGGAGTACAACGGCTCGTACAACACCGCCAGCCAGTCGCAGTTCTCCCACTCCGGCTCCGCGACGGCATTCCGCCTCGTGAGGATCGATGCCCCGAACGGGAGGTATATCAAGTTCAACTACTCCTCAGCCAAGCAGGTGAGCCACAGGTCCGACGTCTACTATTCCCTCGCATACAGCAATGGTTACAACCAGGCTTCCCAGCAGTACCGGCAGTACAACTCAGTATATTTCTCCATATTGGAGTCCATCTCTGTGGGGACGCGGAATGTCGTGTCATTCAGTTATTCCCCGAAACTGAGCGACGAGAACGCCGCTGCGTGGTTCGACTCGTCCACCCCGGAGCCGTCGCTCAGGCCGGGAGGTATAACCAAGGCCCCCTACAGCCTCATGCTCACGGGCATAACCGTCACTAACATGTCCAATGAGACCGTGGAGCACGCAGTCCTGGAGCAGTCCTTCGCGCAGTCGGGAACCCCTAAGATGTTCCTCTCAGCGGTCTCGACCCTGAGGGGCGGGAAACACCGTTTCGCCTACAACGGTTCCGGGATAGACTTCCCGCACAACGACACCCGCAGCACCGACCACTGGGGCTGGTGGAACGGTCGGCAGCCCCAGGATATCCGTGATATAGTCACCTTCAGCGGCAGCCGCTACGACCAGGTCAGCGGAACCAGCAAGGACCCGGACCTGTCATGCTCGTCGGCAGGCGCCCTTACCCGCATAACCTATCCGACCGGAGGTTTCACCACGGTCGAGTACGAGGGCAACTCGGCGGCTCAGTGCCTGGACGAGGAGGGTGTGGTCTATACTCCTGCATCGGGGTCGTTCGCGGTCGGGGGTGTCCGTGTCAGGAAGCTGTCCGACAACGGGGGCGGTGCCGCCCCTGCAAGGGAAACGACTTATACCTATTCGGACGGCTTCCTCTTCCACATGCCGCGCTACTGCATGGTGGTTCCGGTCTCCTATGTCTGTTCCTACCCTGGCAGCACAGCCTCGATATCATATACGGTGACGGGTTACAACTCGGACAGTGACTACTCCGTATGCCGTGACGGTATAATCGGCTACGGAACTGTGACCGAAACGTGTCCTGACGGGTCGTATGTCGAAACAGGGTTCAGTTCGTACAACGGCCCTACAGCTGACATCTACAAGGAGAGCGGCACATACGACCTGATAACCAAGAGAGGTGTGATCAGCCACCTGGACAAGATTGACTGCGGAAGCGAGAGCTCCGGAGGGGTGTATGTCGCAGAGCCTGTCTCGGACAGGAAGAACATGAGGGGACTCCCGCTGAACGTGAGCGTGTACCACTCTGACGGATCCCTGAGGAGGAAGACAGAGTACACATACGCCAGCGATGTGGTCGGACTGAAAGTGATGTACTACAACAACCTGGATTCCTTCGTACACACCCCTTGGGAATGCAGGAGCCCTCTGCTTGCCACGGAGACCGTGAAGGATTATACAAGCGATGGTACATGCCGGACAACGGTCAGGTCACTTGAGAGGAACGCCTGCGGTCAGGTCATGAAGGAGACCCTCAGCAGTCCGGACTGCCCCGGGGAAGTGACACGCCTGTACAGGAAGTACTTCCATGAGTCCGGGGAGGCAGGGGCGTCTTCCGCGCTGAAAGGAGCTGTCCATTCAACGGCGCGAACCAGGACCTCGGGAGGGACGGAGTACCTCACCGGCGGCGAGAAGTATGCCTATGGATCACCGTCGGTGCACGTGAAGCCGCTGTCCGTAACTTACTATGCCTTCGACACCCCCGTGACTATAACCCCTTCGCTCCCTGCACTGACCGCCATCACCCAGGGGACCCCGACGCTGACTTCCTTCCAGTATGACGCCTCCACCTACTACCTGACCAGGACGGACCGTCCCGGCGGTGGCTGGACCACGTATGTCTGGGACGGGACCCACCTGGCGTCCAGGACCGACAATGCCTCCGGAAACACTACCGCCTACACCTGGAAGGACCTCGTAGGGCTTGCGGGGGTGACCTATCCTTCGGGGCTGTCGGAGACTTACGAGTACGATCAGAATAACAGGCTATGCAGGATACTTGACGCTGACGGCAACCCTGTCACAAAGTTCCAGTATAACCTCGCCGGCACCCCGACGGCGATCCCCGGGCTGTCCGCTCTTAACAGCAGCATCCTCAGGACCACGTACACCTCGCCCGGCTCTTCGTCGTCCCATGATGACGTCACTTACTATAACGGACTCGGATACCCTGACCAGGCCATCGCCATCGGGGCGAGCTCGGCCGGTCACAGCATCGTCACCCCGATAGTCTATGACAACATGTGGCGGGATGACGTGACATCCTATCTCCCTTTTACAGTATCGTCTGCGTCGGGAGAGTACAACACCGTCTGGTCCACCTTCCAGGAACTCTTCCACTACGGGTTGAGCGGTGACACGAGGGCCTTCTCCGTGAAGGAATACGAGACATCCCCGCTCGGCAGGCCCCTGTCCTGGCAGCGCGAGGGCTCCCCTTGGAATACCGATGGAGGCCATAAGGTGACTATGTCATACAGGGGGTACTCCTCCTCCGGGGACGGGATCATGAAGTTCTCCTATCATCCCGGTGTGTCCCCGCAGGCGGTCTTTTCCCCTTCGGACCAGTACTCGGACGGAGACCTGACGGTCACGACCACGACCGATGAGGAGGGTGACGCGGTGAGCGTCTTCACGGACCCGTGGGGCAGGGAGGTCTGCACCAGGAGCTTCGACGGCACCGTCAGGTCCGACACGTACAAGGTCTATGACCAGCGCGACAGCCTGGTGCTCGTGATCCAGCCGGAAGGGGCTGCAACGCTTGAGGGCAGGAGCGACCGCACGGTCACCCTGTCTGACAATGCCTCGAATGCCAACAACGATGTCTTCAGGGAATACTGCTTCCATTGGAAGTACGACGGATGGGGCGACCTGGTTGAAATGCACACTCCGGGATGCGGCCTTGAGGAGTACGCCTATGACGCACGCGGTCGGCAGGTCCTTATGACCAACTCCCTGATTAGTCCCGCAGGTTCCACTATCTACAGGTTGAGGCAGACCGTCTATGACCCTCAGGACCGCATCACTATGGAAAGGTACGTGGGGAGTACGTCCAGTCTCCCGGCACTGAGGTCCGCCGCCAGGGCATCCAACACCTCCAGCCTGCCTTCATCGGTGACGGGCGGGTTCACCCACCTCTGCTTTTCGGTGATCAGGAGTTACTTCCCCATGGAGTCATTCACATATCCTGCTTCAGGTCCCCTGGCCTTCGTCGCGGACCCGGACGTTGTGGCGACGGCGGATGTAAACAAGACCAGGGTCAAGGGCATGCTCAAGAGCGAGACGGTGTATCCGGCTGCCAAGTCGGACGGTACTGCTCCGTCTTCTTCCGCACCGACTCTCCAGAGGGGTTACCACTATGATTCCAGGGGAAGGGTGATCCAGTTGATCGAGTCGTACTCCGACAATCATTCCAGGCGCCTTTCTACGAAGTACTCCTTCACCGGGGACGTCCTCGCCACGAAGGAGACCCTTTCCGGGCCGGAATCCACCTCCCTTACCACCACCTATACGAGGGACTCTCGGGGAAGGATCCTGTCCGTGGGTAGGGATGTCGGAGGGAATCTGATGGAACCCGTGACGTACGGCTACGACGAGTTGGGACGCCTGGTCTCCAAGTCTCTCGGGGACTCGGACGACCCGATGCTCGAGACCGCATTCGGCTATGACATCCACGATTGGACGACATCGATAAATGCGTCCATAGGAAACACCTCAGTCTTCAGCGAGACGCTCCGTTATGCAAGTGCGGCGAAGGACCAGTCCGCGGTAAGGTTCGACGGAAACATCTCGGAGATAACAGCCGTCCATGGCACCTTGTCGAACGATACATACGCCTACCATTATGACGGGATGAAGAGGCTTCTCGGAGCGGACAGGTACATCGGGTCATCCTCGTCGGGCTCCCTGACCCGCACGGAAGGGAGCATGGTGTATGACCGCAACGGCAACATCACAGCCCTCAAGAGGTATGGCGACACGGGCCTCGACAATGACCTGTCGTTCACCCTCACGGGCAACAGGATGACCGGACTCTCCGATGCCGGCACGCCTGGCGGATCGTTCGCCTACGCCTATGACGCTATGGGCAACCAGACCTCCGACGGCAGGCAGGGCTTGCTTTTCTCCTACAATATCCTTAACTTGCCGTGCGGAGTGACCTCGGCCACTTCGGGCTCATTGACATATACCTACCTGAGTGACGGGACGAAGGTGAGTGCGATCAAGTCGGACGGTTCCGGGAAGAGGTACGTCGGTTCGATGGTGTACTCGGTTCCTGCAAGTGGTAACGGCAGCGAGACCCTGGAGAGCGCGGCATGGGACGAGGGAAGGATCGGCTTCACTAAGTCTGGCTCGACCTACACCCTGACGGACCTCTGGTTCGTGAAGGACCACCTGGGCAATGTCAGGTCGGTAGTGGACGTAAGTCCGGGGCTGTCCTCCCCGCAGGTCGTCGAGAGGAACGACTACCTGCCGTTCGGGACGAGGATGAGCGCCGGAACAGCGACCCTGGTTACTAACCGTTACCGACTAGGCGGCAAGGAGGAGCAGGCCTTCGGAGGCCTCGACCTCGGCAAGGTGGACTTCGGTGCACGGCAGTACGACCCGTTCATCGCAGGCTGGACGACCATCGACCCGATGGCGGAGAAGTACGGAAGCATGTCGCCGTACAGCTACTGTGCAGGGAATCCGGTGAATATAGTTGATCCGGATGGGAATGATAACTACCAAGTGGATTCATACGGTTATGTTTCCTTGATTGAGAAGACGGATGATGACTTCGACAGACTATATGCTCATTATGCCGAGATTGGCCCCAATGTCTCATTTTTAGTTGAAGATAGAACTTTGCTTCCTTCCCTCGCCGCTACAGGCTTGAAAAAAAACAATAATGGGAAAAATTCATCTTTTACATCATCGAACAATAAGTCTGCTATCACAAGTTTATTTAAATTTATGGCTGATAATACCGAAGTTGAATGGGTTATCCACAAAGTTGATAATAATTATACTTTAGGAACCATTCATCGCACTAGTTCCTCTGGATCATATGAAGATTATGGAATCCGATACCCGAATGCGAGTATTCATTCACACCCAAACACAGACCTAAGTGAAGAATTGTATTCAATGGGTTACAGAAGTAATCAAGTAGGAGATGTTCAACGATTCAATAATGAATCTCAATTGTATAGGAATCAAACGAGACGTAATTACGTGTATTTCCCGGAAAGCAAAAATGTATATCAAGTCATAAAGAATAATGCAAAACCCAGACTTGTTCTGTCTGCTGCCAATAGAAATCAATTATCAAATATCCTAGGAATACGATGAGAATACTAAATAGAATTATCACCACAGCTTCGGTTATTTTGATCTTGGTCTTATTTGGATGCTGTAGACGCACCGATTGTAGCGTTTTGCCATCCTTCTGTATCAAGAATCTTCAAGATTCTTTGGACAGTTTCATATCAACTGTTGATAGCTTTCCAAATCCTTACGGTCCTACCGTATATACTGCTGCATTCTGTCTTGACGAGTCAGATACTCTCCTGTGTTTGTCTGCATATGGATATTTATTACAACCAGGTAGATTCGACAAACAGGGCAATTGGTATAGACAGGGATTTAAAAAGGGAAAAGGTATTGGAGCAAGGATGATTGGAGACAGGGTATTGGCAATCAACACATATGGAATTGATTCATTGCCCTCGATAGTTAATTATGACGCTTTTGATATTGATTTATATCAAGAAGAAGCAGATAGGACCAACCGAATACTTTCAATGGATCCATGGGATGGATGGGAACCAATCCCTAGTGAACGCTACTATAAACTAATAGGGAAAGACAGTCTGTTATTCTTAACGGCCAGGTACAGCATATACGAATAAGTTTCGTCCTGATTCTACTTCTTAACAACTATGCAGTCACGGTCGAGTGGCTTCTTGTTGATACAATCCTCGGGCTGGTCTGGTGCGCGGGCGGCTGATATCGAGGTTGTGCAGATAGTTATGGCGTCTCTTGACCAGAAACAGTTTTAACATTTCTCGTAATACCATTACTTTGTATTGAGGCTGACTAAAAAGTCGAGAGACTATAGTCAGCCTCTCTTTTTGTCTTGTAGCCAAGGCTTTGAGCCGGCAGGCTTGCTTTTCTCCTACAATATCCTTAACTTGCCGTGCGAAGTGACTGCTGCGGCAGGTGCCGGCGGAGGCACTTCAGGTTCATTGACATATACCTACCTCAGTGACGGGACGAAGGTTAGTGCGATAACGTCTGACGGTTCCGGGAAGAGGTACGTAGGCTCGATGGTGTACTCGGTTCCGTCAAGTGGTAACGGCAGCGAGACCCTGGAGAGTGCGGCGTGGGACGAGGGGAGGATCTTCTTCGACGTGGAGGAGCCGGTTGACTCGACCGGGAACGGCCTGGTCGTGGTGGACTCCATCCCGGGCGTAGGCTGCTACCGTGACTGCTGGTACGTAACGGACCACCTGGGCAACGTCAGGTCGGTGGTTGACATCAGTGCGTCCCTGGCTGCACCCCAGGTCGTGGAGCGGAACGACTACCTTCCTTACGGCACGAGGCTGGGCGTGGGCAACGCTGTCCTGGAAAGCAACCACTACCGTCTCGGCGGCAAGGAGGAGCAGACCTTTGGAAGCCTCGACCTCGGCAAGGTGGACTTCGGTGCACGGCAGTACGACCCGTTCACCGCAAGGTGGACAACCATCGACCCGCTGGCGGCGAAGTACGTCAGCATGTCGCCGTACAGCTACTGTGCAGGGAATCCGGTAAATATAGTTGATCCTCAAGGAGATAGCCTTATTCTAAATACTTATGGGAGAATACTTAGTGATGAAGGTCCAAATAACAGAGTATATTATAAGAACGGGGAAGATCTTGTATATATAGGTGAACTTGGAGGAATAATAGATGCATCTTTTGTGTTTGATAATCTTCTTAGTATAAACATGGAATTTGCAGAAACTATTAATAATATCTTTAATTTTGTTCACTTGATAAAACCAGGAGGTGTTTGGGATTATAAGAATCGACTCACGACAATTTGGGGACGAGCTAATTATACTAGAAACACCAAATTTTTATTCCATGGTGTACTTATGGAACCCGACGATATAGGTAATTTTCACTTTGGAGTCGTTACAAAGGCATATGGAAAGATTCCTGAAGAAATGGGGTTAATTGGCGCTGGTTTGGTACAAATTCTTTCAGGTACATCTTCAATGCGGTTTATTAATTGTACTTATACTCGATTCCCTATGGGTGTCGGTGGGCAACTTGAAATAAAAAGACCATATGGTGATGATCCAAAAGATCAAGAACAAATACTTAGAGGATATGAGTATTATAAGAAGAAACAATGATCTGAATACTAGAAGCATTTTCTTTATTGCTGTCTTTACAGGTATTATTTTACTTGTCCTACTTATCTTGGTATTTGATCATACTTTTATCAAAAGGGAAACAATAATGGATGTGAAATACCAAAAAGAAAAAATAAAAGTAACAAGAGTGTATACTCCTTTAGATAAAACAATGCTCAAGATTAAGGTTAATGGACATATTAAAAATGTTCCTATGGCAAGAATCCCTGATGGATTTAGCATTAATAAGAATCAGTTAATCCTATTCTTTGATTCCGATAGTATTGATAGTTATGATTCCCTATAATTTCATCTTCGCTGATTTCAGGACTATCAATATGTTTCGCTAGAATTATTATATAATACTTACAATTAAACTTACTTAAGGCAGCGGGAACCCGCTGCCTTTTTTATCCTTTTTGGCAACCTACTACCGACGGCAGGCAAGTTTGCTTTTCTCCTACAATATCCTTAACTTGCCGTGTGGAGTGTCCGCTGCGGCTGGTGCTGGCGGAGGCACTGGTAGCGTTCCATCCAGTGTGTCTGGAGTAGGGTCTGCAATTTACTTCTTTACTGGTGGCTTGAAACGGGCCTTGATGCTGGTGATGTCATTCGCATTCTTAGGATTTTTCAGGTCGAATTGCTCCATACAGGAGTTGATTCTTTTTGCGTCACCAGCCTTTGGGCAAACTATTTCGACTATTCTGGCGAATTTTAACTTGCTACACCTTTTGGAGATGTAACAATTCTGGACACTGAGGTGGCGGACAACTTCCCAAAGCTGTTTTTTCCCTTCCTGTGATTGAATAAACTCAAGCACCTCACCATTAATGATAGTGACGAATTCTTCAAAACGATCCTTGTCCGCCACACAAGTCCTAAGGTCGTCATCAAGTTTTGAGTAACTGTTCCCGAATGTAGCAACGGGATCTTCAAACATTTTTATTCTTTTTGACATGTAATAATCCGAAGGAACAGGATTACCGGATTCTTCCTCCCGCAATTCCGCTTCCCTCTGACTGGCGAAGATCTCGATAAGCAAAGGGTGATCGGCGACAATCCCAGCAATCTTTTTTGCCGCAAGGTACAATTTGTCGACTTCCTCGTCCCTTCTGAGTATTATGTACATTACACAAATCAGTATTATCCCGGCGGTCTCGGCATTGTTCTCTTTGACCAGTTCGGAAAAATGACCGCGAATGAGGAGCTCAGGACGGCGACTTTTTGATAGTTGATTATAGATTTCAAGTGCTCTTGACCAGATGTCAACAGACCTCAATCCCGTTGTTGTCAATTCATATTTATCCAGAATTTCCGTGAAAGTGCAGAATAAAGGATCGTCAAAAAACAGTTCATATTCCCGTACTGTATCTTTGTTCATCACAAGGTCATTTTATACCTCCAAATATACTCCATTTTTCATATATTTGCGGCATCCCACAAGACCTCCATATACTATGTCATCTTTCAATGTTTATACATACCAATTCGCCCCTATCTTAGATTCTATCGGTCAGTATTCCAGTCTTTTCCCTGAAAATGACGTATCCGTGGAATCTGTGATGAAGGACAAGCAACAGACTTTCCAGTCGCTTTTTGATGATGATTCTTCGTTCACCTTCACCGTCGGAGAAGAAACATATAATCACCAAATCCTTTTGAACAAAGGTGGTTTTATAGTGCTCAGGATCGCGAATAACAAGAAGATCCGTCACGAAGAGAATTTCGTAGTCAAGGATATCGAAGACCAGCCTAGCTGCGTTGTAGTGATCGACAATCGGAAAGACTGCCAGTCAATAGCCATCCAAGAGAAGAGGACGGCTTTCTCCTCCACGGACCAGGTGGCAAGAATCATGAAGAAAGCGTTCAATTCCGTTCTCTGGAGGAAATTCTTGGTTGTGGATATCCTCCACCGTTTGGAGGAGAAAACCTTCTGGAAGTTGATTAAGCGCTATCCTGACGGAATCAAAGCAGTTCGTTTCGGGATTTCGTATCCAAACCTTCCACGGGTTTCTGACAATGTACGAGATTTGTTCAATGACCTTTCCAGAGAATTTGGCGCCAACTCAAAGTATGAGATAGACGCAATTGACGGCCATGTCCTAAACCTTGATGATGAAAGTGAATACCTCAAAGGATTGGTCAGTGCCTCTTGCGGAAGCGGGCAGGGCATAAAGATACTTCCCGCCGGGTCCAAAGCAAGATGGGTTCCCATTGGTGCAGATTCACACGTGGCTGTCGATATTCCAGAAATCTTGTTCGCCCCTGCAGAAGGAAGGCTCTTTGACGATCGTTTCGAAAGGATCGCAAAGATTATGAACAGGTTTAAATAGGTTTCCGATGATACCTTTTGCCGACTGCACTTTCACTCCGCAGCTGCCGGAGGGTTGCGACCTGAGGGGGGAGCGCATCCTGCTGCATTGCTGCTGCGCCCCATGCTCCACGGCCATTATCGAATGGATGGTCAGCCAGGGTCTCAGGCCGGCCGTATTCTTCAGCAATTCCAACATCGTTCCTATCGAGGAATATGAGCTCCGCCGGAGTGAGCTGGAGCGTTATTGCAAGTCCTTCGGACTGGAAGTCATTGATGATGAATACAATCATCCTGCCTGGCTGGAGACCCTCTGCGGCAACCTTGACATCGAGCCTGCCGGGCTGGCCGGTATTCCGGAACGGGGACCGCGCTGTTTGGAATGTTTCCGCTTCCGGCTGGTTCGGGCGGCATCCTACGCCGCGGAAAACGGCTATACCATCCTGACTACCACTCTGGCTTCTTCCCGCTGGAAAGACCTTGCCCAGGTGGACATAGCCGGCAAGTATGCCTGCTCAGCCGGAGGAGGCGGAAAAGGGAAGGTGAAATGGTGGAACCAGAACTGGCGGAAAGGAGGCCTCCAGGAACGCCGGGACCAACTTATAAAGTCTTGCGGGATATACAACCAGACCTATTGCGGCTGCGAATTCTCCGAGCGCCACGGCTGATTATTTCCTGTAAAGGGCAAACATCGCTGAGCCCGATCCAGACATCGAGGCATAGACGGCTCCGGAGTCATACAATGATTGCTTGATAGCCGCCAATTCCGGATGCTTCTTGAATACGGTTTCTTCGAAGTCGTTGACAACCAAGTCTTTCCATTCTTCGACCGGACGCTTGAGGAGATCTTTCAAATCCATTCCCGCTGACGGTTCCTTCGGAATTATGCCCCCGTAAGCTTCCTTCGTGGACACCGAGATTCCACCCGGGACAAGCACTTGGATGTCATATCCGGAGAGGTCGATGTCGAAAGGTTCCAGCACCTCTCCGCGCCCGGAGCCGAACATCGGACGGTTCCAGATGAAGAAGGCGCAGTCGCTCCCGAGGGATGATGCATAGGCGGCGAGCCTTTCCTTTGTAAGCCCCAGTCTGCAGACTTCGTTCAAGGCCTTCAGGGTGAATGCGGCATCGGCCGAACCGCCTCCCAGCCCGGCCCCGACCGGAACCTTCTTTTCCAGGAATATCTTGACCGGCGGCATGTCGAAGTCTTTCGCCAGGGCCTGATATGCCTTTGCGCAAAGATCTTCCATCGGATCCCAGCCTATTGCCTCTTCGGAAGCTATGGTGACCATCAGCTTCCCGTCCACGGATATTCCTTGCACCACGGAGTCTCCGTACTTTCCGAACAAAGCGGCGGAAGTCCGGCTATAGTCATCCCCGGTGATCACCTCCAGGATGTCACCCATTTCCAGATAAGGCACGAACAGCGTCTCGATGTTGTGGTAGCCATCGGCCCGCTTTCTGAGGACGTTCAGCCCAAGGTTCAACTTGACGTTTGTGTTCAGAATCATCCGGAAATCAGTTTCTTTGCAAATATAGGCATTTTTGCCTGGTATGGAAACTGTTTATTGTCAATAAGATATGAGATCAGATGGTACTGAAATCGGCACCATCTGATATATCAACCAGTTAGTATTCAATTATTTCCGTACCAGGCCGCCCGAACAGACGATAATAATTGTTATATTTGTGATACAAACATCCCGGTTATGATCAAGAGATTGACAATATTCATCGTGGCGGCCCTTGCAATGTGCTCCTGCGCCACCACACGTTTTTCCGACTATCCTACAGTATTCGCCCACAGGGGCTGCTGGCTTTCCGAAGACAGCCAGACTATCAGCAGGGAATCGTTCCTGGTTCCCGAGAACAGCCTTTCCGGGGTCCGTATGGCGGTCAGGTTCGGCTATCCATCCATAGAATGTGACGTCAGGTGGACAAAGGACAGCGTCCTGGTGTGTATGCACGACGGCACCATCAACCGCACTATGCGCCTGAAAGACGGTCAGAAGCCGATCGAAGGCAAGGTCCGGGTCAGCGATACGGATTTCAAGACTCTGAGAGACAAGTACAGGCTTCAAAGTTCCGAGGAGGAATACCGCGAACAGATTCCAACGTTCGAGGAAATGCTACTGGAGTGCAAGAAATGCGGCATCAAGCCAATCCTCCACTGCGACATCTACGAAGGATACGAGGTGGCCAAGCGAATACTCGGAGACGAGTTCTACGGCTTCACTTCCGACTATGAGGTAGCCAGGAAGCTGAGGAAGATATCCGACTGCCTGATATTCTTCAGCATGGACAAACCGAAGGGAAGAGATACTATCGAGCCTAAGGAAATACTTGACAGACTGGAAGGTATCGGAGGCAATACGGGAGTTTCCAGTATGTGGTACGGGATGACCACGAAGAATGTATGCGAAGTCCTCAAGGCCACCGGGCATGAGAACCAGTCTTCGATATTCCCGACCCCTCACGAGATGGAAGCTGTCCGCAACGGGGCTACCGTACTCCTGAGCGATTTCTGCTGGAAACCATCGAAGGGAATGAGTCCGATCGTTACCGAAACCCTTCGCAAGAGCGGCAGCTTCAAGGGCCCGAAGCTGGAGCTGGGGGCTATGACCGTGGTAGTCGAAGGGATAGGGGACTGCGAGGTGACCATTGACGGTTTCCGCAAATATCCGATCTCACACAAGAAGGCCGGCAAGGAGATGCTGAGCGTACGCTTCTGCCGCAGGGCACCGGAAGTGGAACTCAAGCCAGCCGAAGGCGCATCCTACAAGTGCAGGATCGCCGTCTATGAGATAAGGTAAAGCTTGTTTCAGGCCAGTTCCCGGATTGCTGCTTCGACTGCGGCATCCAGGTCCTCGTCGCCGACGTGGGTCAGAATAGGAGCCACGAAGGATATCATCTGGAGTACCTTGGCTTCCTCTTCGGGGATGCCGCGGGACCTCATGTAGAACTGCTCGTCTTCATTGAGTTTGCCGACAGTTGCACCGTGGGAGCATTTCACGTCGTCGGCATATATTTCCAGCCGTGGCTTGGTATTCACCGAAGCTTCGTCCGAGAGGACTATGTTGTGGTTCTCCTGGTATGCTTCTGTCTTCTGTGCATCCGGAGCGACCACGATCTTGCCGAAGAAAGCGCTTTTTGAGGCCCCTGCAGCTAGGGTATTGAATATCTGTTGGGACTTGCAGTGACCGGACCGGTGGTTCATGGTGATGTCTATGGTCACCTGGTCCTCATCCTTGCAAAGGCAGATGCCGGCGAGGCGCACTTCGGAACCTTCTCCCATCAGGTCAACCGTGAGCGGCAACTCTGCCGAATGGCCGGGGAGCATGACCACGGTGATGTCCAGGGAGGCATCTTTCCCGACCACGAACCCTTTCTCGGGCAGTTCGTTCAGGAATACCTTCCTGTAGCTGCCGCCGTCAGGAACGTGTATTCCTTCGGTGACAGGAACCGGCACATAATTGCCGTGGTCGATCTCAGAACTGTTCGAAGCCATAACGCTCTATCCTGTCGATTAACTCGTTGCCTCCGGTTGCCACTATCTTTCCCGCCTTGAGTACGTGGACGGAATCCGGGCGGACATATTCCAGAAGCTTCTGGTAGTGGGTGATCACGATAGCGGCCTTGTCCGGAGTGTGCAGGGCGTTGACTCCGTCGGCCACTATCTTGAGGGCATCTACGTCCAGGCCGCTGTCGGTCTCGTCCAGGATGGCAAGCGTCGGATCCAGCATGGCCATCTGGAATATCTCGTTGCGCTTCTTCTCGCCTCCGGAGAATCCCACGTTGACTTCACGCTTCGCGAATTCCGGCTTCATCTGTACCAGGGCCATCTTTTCCTTCATGAGCTTCAGGAAGTCACCGGCCTTCATCGGCTCCTTGCCTTCGGCCTTGAGACGGGAGTTGATGGCTGTCTTCATGAAGTTGGTAATCGAGACTCCAGGAATCTCGATAGGGTACTGGAATGACATGAACATCCCGGCCCAGGCCCTTTCCTCAGGCTTCATGGCCAACAGGTCCTGACCCAGGAACTCTATCGATCCCTCGGTGACTTCGTAGTCCGGCTTCCCGGTAAGGACGGACGACAGGGTGCTCTTTCCGGCACCGTTCGGTCCCATCACCGCATGGATCTCTCCGCGCCTGATTTCCAGGTCGATACCCTTGAGTATCTCCTTGTCCGCCACTTTGGCGTGAAGTCCGCTTATCTTTAAGATTATATCTGACATGGTATTGTTATTTTCCTTCTCTGTATAGCTTGAACCAAGTCCAAAGGGACCAGATGCCGTTTGCCAGGTACAGGGCGCTGACAATCGGCATGAATACGAGTCCTGCGCTGAGGTAGAGGGTGATGTTGGCAGCATTCACTATCAACCATACGATCCAGCAATCCCACTTCTTCTGGGCAGACAGGAACTGGGCCAGGAGGGTAAGCATCAGAACGAACGAGTCGAGCCAAGGGGTTGGGTCCGGACTGAAAGTGTCTTTCCACCAAGTGGTTCCGAGCTGGCTGAGAACATATCCCCAAATTGCTCCGGCCACCGTCACAATCGTCAGGGCAAGGCACCATCCTCTCATGGAAAGTTTCGAGACCTTCAGGGCGGAAGCATCCTTCGCGCTTTCTTCCCCGGCCTTCGGATGCGTCCAGCGCCAGTGCCCGAAAGCGTTTATGGCAAAGGCGATCGGCTGCAGCAGGCAGGCCGAATAAAGGTGCTTGTTCCAGAATAGGATGAACAGCAGGATGTTGTAGATGTAGCCGACCCAGAAGTTGTATTTGTTGTTCCGTCCGGCCATCACCACGCAGGTCAGGCCAGCGACGACGCTTACCAGTTCCAGCCAGCTGACTCCGGTTCCTCCTATCGTGAAAGCTATGTTTCCTATATCGAAAAAGCTCATTTCAATTCAATATTAACCGACCGATCCTTCGAGACTTACCTGCAGAAGCTTCGTTGCCTCGACCGCAAACTCCATCGGCAGCCGTGACAGGACTTCGTGGGCGTAGCCGTTGACGATCAGCCCGACTGCATCTTCCGGGCTGAGGCCCCTCTGGTTGCAGTAGAACAGCTGGTCCTCGCTGATCTTGGAGGTTGTAGCTTCGTGTTCCACTATGGCGGTCGGGTTGTAGCTCCGGATGTCCGGGAAAGTGTGTGCTCCGCAGTTGGAGCCTATCAGGAGGCTGTCGCACTGCGAATAATTACGTGCGGAAACCGCTCCCTGGTTCATACGTACCAGTCCGCGGTAACTGTTCTGGCTGTATCCGGCGGAGATACCCTTGCTGACGATGCGGCTCTTGGTGCCTCGTCCGATGTGGATCATCTTGGTGCCCGTGTCCGCCTGCTGGCGGTTGTTCGTGACTGCCACCGAATAGAACTCCGAAGAGGAATAATCTCCCTTGAGGATGGTGGATGGATATTTCCAGGTTATAGCGGAGCCGGTCTCCACCTGGGTCCAGCTCAAGTGCGCTCCGCTGCCCTTGCATATACCTCTCTTGGTCACGAGGTTGAGGATGCCGCCACGTCCCTGGGCATCACCCGGGTACCAGTTCTGGACAGTGGAATACTTCACGTCGGCGTCCTTTTCCACCACTATCTCGACTACAGCCGCGTGCAGCTGGTTCTCGTCACGCATCGGCGCCGTGCAGCCTTCCATATAGCTCAGCGAGGAACCCTCATCGGCTACGATCAAGGTCCTTTCGAACTGTCCGGTGCCGGCAGCGTTGATCCTGAAGTAGCTGGAAAGGTCCATCGGGCACTTCACACCTTTCGGGATATAGCAGAAGCTGCCGTCGCTGAATACTGCCGAGTTCAAGGCGGCGAAAAAATTGTCAGAGACGGGTACCACGCTGGCGAGGTATTTCCTGACCAGGTCCGGATGCTCCTTTACGGCTTCGGAGAAGGAGCAGAAAATGATGCCTTTCTCGGCGAGGGCGGAGCGGAATGTTGTGGCTACCGAGACCGAATCGAACACGGCGTCCACAGCAACAACTCCTGCGAGTGCTTCACGCTCCCTGACCGGAATACCCAGTTTCTCGAAGGTCTCCTCCAGGGCCGGGTCTATTTCCTTCGGCCTTTCGGAATCCTTCTTCGGCGCTGCGTAGTAGATTATGTCCTGGAAATCTATTTCGGGCATATCGAGATGGCCCCAACGCGGCATCGGCATCTTCTGCCAGCGGCGGAAGGCGTCCAGCCGGAATTCCAGCAGCCACTCGGGTTCTTCCTTACGGGCAGAGATCATCCGGATGATGTCCTCGTTCAGGCCCTTCGGAATGAACTCCTGGCTGACCTCGGTCACGAAGCCCTCCTTATATTCCTGCCGGGTTATTCCCTCTATTATGTCGTTTTCTTTCTTCTGGTCCATTCAGTTCCTGTTTGCTGCCCTGCGGCGGACAGGCCAATGCAAACGCAAAGATAACCAAACTATCCGATAACCTAAACATTTCTTCTTTTGGAGGGGAAATAGTATCTTTGTCTTGATCATTAAAACGGACGGGTATGAATTCTTTCGGCAGGATATTCAAAGTCAGTTTATTCGGGGAATCCCACGGGGCCGCTCTGGGGGTGGTCGTGGATGGCGTCAAGGCCGGTATCAAGCTTGATGCAGCCGCTTTGGAAGCCGATATTCTCCGGCGCAAGAGTGGAGCTAAGGGGACCACTCCGAGGATTGAGGGCGACGAGCCGGAAATCCTCAGCGGAGTCTTCGAAGGATGCACCACGGGAGCTCCTGTTGCCATCCTGTTCCGGAATATGAATACCCGTTCGGGGGACTATGATGCATTGAAAGATGTGCCTCGTCCCGGCCACGCCGACTATACCGCATCAGTGAAATGGAACGGGTTCAACGACCCTCGCGGAGGAGGCCATTTCTCCGGCCGCCTGACCCTTCCGCTGGTTGCTGCGGGAGCCATAGCTAAGTTGCAGACCGGATTCCGCTATTCGGCGGAGCTGATTGAGATCGGCGGTGAGACTTGCAAGGACAAATGGGACGGATTGCTTTCTTCGGCCGCGGCTGAAGGCGACTCCCTCGGAGGAGTGGTCGAATGCCGTATCGAAGGTGTCCCGGTTGGGCTGGGAGAGCCATTCTTTGATTCGGTAGAGTCCCTTATCTCCCACGCACTGTTTTCCATACCGGGTGTAAGGGGAGTGGAATTCGGAGACGGATTCCAGGCTGCCAGGATGAAGGGATCTGAGCACAATGATCCGTTCGTACTTGACGGATCGGCGGTGGCTACTTCCAAGAACGGGTCCGGAGGTGTGAACGGGGGATTGACCAACGGTGCGCCGATAGTGTTCCGTGTGGCATTCAAGCCGACTTCAAGCATTGCAAAGGGCCAGGATACCCTGAATGTCAAGTCGGGGGAGATGGTCTGCCTGAATGTTCCCGGCCGGCACGACGTATGCTTCGCGCTCAGGACCCCGGTAGTGGTGGAAGCCCTGAGCGCCATCATCCTGGCCGACCTTCAGATGGTCAGCGAAGGTTTAAAGGGCTGATTCCCAGGTGTTGAAAAAAGCAGGGAAGGATTTGGCGACGCACTGGGTGTCGTCAATCTTGATTGTAGTTGCTGCTCCGTAGGATGCGACGGTAAGTGCCATTGCCATCCTGTGGTCGTGGGAAGACGTGAACTCGCCGCCTTTCAGCATATTCCCGGTGAGGCAGCGTGATTCCAGGGACTGGCCCTCGATGGTCAGCACATCATCTTCCGCAAAGGCGGAGACCCCCATCTTTTCCAGCATATCGAGTATCGCCGTACCTCGGTCGCTTTCCTTGGAGGAGAGCCTCTTGAATCCTTGTATATGGCTCTGTCCGTGGCAGTAGGCTGCCAGGACTGAAACTATCGGGAACAGGTCCGGGCAATTGTTCAGGTCCGTGTCGAATGCTCTTAGCGGAGCCCTCTGGACTGTAATCGTGCCGGTATGGGCATTCTCGTCAAATTCATCCTCAAGTTGCGACAGGCTGGCACCGGCATCCATCAGGATATCCATGATCGAAAGGTCTGCCTGCAGGGAAGTGGTGTCCAGTCCTTCGAGCCTGACTTTGCCGTAGAGAGCTCCTGCTACCAGGAAATTGGCGGCGGCGCTCCAGTCCCCCTCTATTCCGAAAGATGCCGGATGGTATTTCTGTCCGCCCTTGATCTTGAACGTGATTCCGGTGCACAGGGACCAGTCTTGGGTCTCCAGGAATTCCTCGTCGCCTTCCATCTCGCTTCCGATCGTGATTCCGAATTTCCTCAGTACATCCATCGTAATGAACATGTAAGGGATGCTTTTCGGGTCGCTTACGTGTATCACGGAATCCTTCTTCAGCAGAGGCAGGGCCATGAGCAGGCCGGATATCAGCTGGGATCCATCCTTACCGGAAATGTCCGCCTTTCCTGGGACGAGCGGACCTTGTACGCTGAGCGGAACTTTTATGTCCGGAGATTTCCCGGGTTCCACTTCACCTGCAGGTCTGAGCACGGTTCCGAATCGGGCCATTATTTCGGTAGCTCCCTTCAGCGGACGGCGGAGAAGGGTATCCCTGCCTTCGATGCTGACTTCCTGGTCGGTCAATGCTGCCACGACAGGGATTATCAGCCTGGTCAGGAGGCCGGATTCCCCGACGTCTATCCTTTCCGGCACCTTTGCCACGAAATCTTTGACAATCACTGAATTGCCTTCCACGGTGACATCGGCTCCGAGTGCCCTGGCCACTTCTATTGCAGCCTCGTTGTCCCCGCAGGGAGAGTAACCTTCGAGTTTGGATTCACCCTCGGCCAGAGCCGCTGCCAATATCGCCCTCTGGGCGAAACTCTTTGAAGCCGGCATATCCAGAGATGCACCGCTGTCCAGTGGCTTCTTTCCTTCGAATATGGCAGCGTTCATCTTGTCATAGCTCCATTGACCAGGAGCGGCAGCCTCCTCCTCAGTCAGGGCGGCATAGGAGAACGGGGCTCCCTTGGCCAGGCAGGTCAAACGGCTCATCCTTCCGTGAACTCCCATCGCGAAAGCGATCAGACGGCCCGGGATCTCAGAATCGTACAGTGACAGGACTCTTTCCGCGTCCTTCGCGTCATTGGCCATCGTTGCTATCTTGACGATCTCGCCTCCGAACCTGCGGCATTTTCCGGCAGTCGCCTGGAGTACTTCCAGGGTGGGAGTCCCGTCGAAGAAATGTGCTGAACGAATCATCACGGTGCCGTATTCGCTGCACTCACGGCGCAGCCTCTTGCCCATTTCTTTCGGGGCTTCGATTTCGAGATCGACGAAGGCAGCGCCGGCCTCGATGGCCGCGGTGAGTCTTTTTTCAGCTTCCTCCCAGGTGATATTTCCCTCCGGGCTGACCCTGCAGGTCGCTACCAAAGGGGTGTCCGAAGAAGAGAAGAGTTCGGTTATATCATCCTCGGACAAAGGGCACCTGTCAAGCCGGATTTCCGCCATCCCGATCTGAGGGAGGCTCTTTTCCAGCAGCTTGAATATTCCCTCCAAGTCCTTGTTCTGGATAGTCGTGCAAATCATAGGTCAATCTTTGTCTTGGGTCAGGAGTCCGGTGACTTCATCTACGTCCAGGTCCATCGTTACGACGTGACCTATCCTTTCCGGAAGGACGAAATGTACTACCGTCCCTTCGGCCTTCTTGTCTTTTTTCATCGCTTCGCCCAGGTCCTTTATCGGGAATGGACATTCGGTCGGCAAGCCGCAGCGTTTGAAATCGGCCTCAAGCTTTTCTGCAAGGCCGGTTTTTGCTATTCCTTTCTTTTCTGCAAGCTTGGCGGCCAGGATGATTCCCATAGCGACCGCCTGCCCGTGAGGTATGCTCTCTTCAGATAGTTTCTCTATCGCGTGGGCGAAGGTATGCCCGAGGTTCAGCAGCCTCCTTTCGCCACGTTCGTAAGGGTCCCGGCCGGCTATTCCGGCCTTTATCCCTGCGGCGGCTCCGATGAATTCCGTCAGGTTTCCGTGCTTCTCCAGGCTCTCCACCGCCCTGTCGTACCAACTTCCGGAATCGTCGATGATGAAAGTCTTCAGCAGTTCGGCACCTCCGGCGGCAAGATGTCCGGCCGGGAGGGTTTCCAGGACCTCCGGACAGATGAATGTCATTTCCGGCTGCCGTATCGCCCCGATCATATTCTTGTAGGAATCGAGATTGACTCCGTCCTTTCCGCCGATGGCAGCATCGACCTGGGCAAGGAGGGTGGTAGGGACGAAGCCGAAACGGATCCCGCGCTTGTAGATAGATGCCGCGAAGCCTGCGATGTCTGTCGTGACACCTCCTCCGACTCCGAGCAGGAACGCATCCCTGCCTGCATCGTGCCTCATCAGCCAGCGGCAGATATCCTCCACCGTGGAGAGGACTTTGTTCCTTTCGGTAGCCTCGATTTCCAAGGAAGCCGCGGCGGGGACCCCGAGAGCCCGCACCACGCTCCTGACATTCCTGTCATATACAATGAATATGCTCCCGTACGCCGCAAGCTTCCCCGCGACATCCTGCACCGAGCACCGGATTATCTTGATATCAACCATTTATTCGTAATATACTGACTAAGGTAAGACAGATGATGAATCTGCCGGTACCAAGTTAGTTTTTTTTTCTTAGATGCCCAAAACCGGCATATCGTATTCATTTTGGGTTTTAGTAAAAAGAGAGTTATCTTTAATGGAAGAAAAATGGCGCTATGAAAAAGGTCCTTTCATTCATCATAATTATCCAAGCTTGCTTGATATCTTGTGAGAGACAAGGTCTTCATCAGCTCCTGAAAGAGATGGAATCTTCAATCTCCGTGTATCCCGACAGTGTATTAGCTTCAATCAAGTCCGTTGATACAACTACTTTACGATCCAGGAGGGATAGGGCCAGATATTCATTGCTATATGCCATGGCTCTGGATAAATGCTGGATTGACACCACGGATACCCGTGTCGTGATGCCTGCCGTGGATTATTTTGGCAAGCATGGTACGGCTGACCAGAAGTTGAAAGCATACTACTACCTCGGGATAGAGCAACTGAACGGAAAGAATTTCAGTGAGGCGATCGTGTCTTTCACGAAGGCAAAGGAATATGCCGGCCGGGCAACCGATGATTACCAATGCGGTTTGCTGTATGCTGCGCTTGCCGACACGTATACCTCCACGATGGAATATGCTGAGGCTACAGATTGTATCGATAAGTCGATAGAATGCTTCAAAGCGTGCGGCAGGAATGATGTTGTGAGCCATTTGAGGCTTCGTAAGGCACGGAACCTTGCCAATACCAAGAATTGGGATGAGGCGAAGGCTTATTATAAGGATCTCCTGTCAGATTCAACCATCGTCTCTCCTTTGAGGGAAAGCGTGATGGCAGACTATGCGATGGTGTCAATCACATCGCCGGAACCGGATGATTCCTTGGCACTGGCTTATCTGTCAAGTGTTTATGCTAAGACTGGCAAGCTGGAGAATCCGAATCAATACGGAGCTTATGCCTATTCACTACAGTCAGCAGGCAGGCTGGAAGAATCGGAATCAGTATTCCGGAAAATGTGTGATGCAGGAATGTCGGATAATGTTTATTACGATTATTGGAAGCATCGTGCATTGCTTACCGGCGGAGATGTCGAGCAGGCATTCCCTCTTCTGTTGTCTTCGATGCGTCAGTCAGACTCGATTTCCGCGATTGCTTTTTCTGTTTCTTCAGCCAATGCACAAAGGGAGTATCTTGAGTCGGTCAACAGGGATAAGGATGTCAAGATACGTGACCAACGCACGACTTTGATCATATATGTCCTTGTTTCGGTCATCGCACTCATGTCATTGCTCTTCTTGCTACAGAGAAGGAAAGCAAAACAGAAAGAGGAACATGAACGTATGATAGCGGTAATGGATTCTTTCGAAGGGCAGGTTAAGAAACTAGAAAAGGAGAAGAATAAGGCTAAGTTTGCGTATCTGTCAGAACTCTATGAAGAGGTGTACATCAAAACTGGAGGGAGCAAAGATGCTTCGATGGAAAAGATGTACAGGATACTCCGTGACAGGATCAGTACCTTGGATTCATCACCGGAAGCCCAATCTCGTTTCGAGAATATGCTGGATGAAGAGTCTGGCGGTATCATGAAATCATTCAGAAGAGACTTCCCGGAGATGCCCGATTCAGACTATAGGATGGCCAGCTACATTTTCGCTGGTTTTGACAACACCACCATCATGCTGTTGATGGATATATCTTCCCTTGAAAACACTCGCACTATAAAGAGTCGTATGAAGAGGCGGATCATTAATTCTTCGGTGAACGATAAAGATACCTATCTCAGGTATTTCTGATCCTTCCTCTGTCCACCTTTTTTCACGCTTTTCCCGGGACTTGTTTCGGTTTTCTTTACCAAAATGACAAATCCCGGCCTGCAATGCCCTGGAAGAGGCATTTTTCAATACCGTTTGTAACGCTTTTCATAGCCGAAGTTACTCGTAGCATCGGCTATCTGACCTAATTTTGCAACAACCATCACGTTGATGGTTGTCGTGTGTTGTAAATAATATTTATGAATTGAAAAGCTATGAAACGATTATTGTTATTATCCGCCGTTTTACTTTGTATTTCAGCCTACGGTCAAGAGGCTGAAATAAACACAGTTGAAGGTTTCTTTGATTGGACTTATGAGTTTTACGGAATATCAGTAAAGCTACCGGAGGGTTATTCGGCTGAAAAGACGAAAGTGCTTTGGTCTTATCGCCCGAAACCTCTTGGGGGGCTGTTCAGTGTCGCCGCAATCAGTCCAGATAGAAACTGCGTTGTTTTTTATCCTGAGGTAGTTTTCAAAATAATGAGCAAGGGTCAGGATAATATCGAGGGAAGAAAGGCTTTCATTGTGAGAGACCTCAAGTATTTGACAGGCTTTATGGATACAGATGGAAAATTCACAGACCCTTATAAAACATCATTCAATCCTGCGGATTATATTACAACGATAAGCGGAAAAACTGTTCAAGAAGCATTCAATGCTGATTATGTTTTCCTTTATGGATTTGACTTTGATCCGGCAGTTCTATCTTGTCCTGCAAAAGGTTTTTCAATACCTTTCGATAAAGAGAATTATTCAAAATTGCAGCGTGTGCACATTGTAAAAGAAGGTGGCAGCAATTACGACCTGCTCATGCTTTTTACCAAAACTGGTTTTGAGAATCGCTGGAGATATTTAGGCGACTTGTCAGGAACAATATTCTTCGACACAAAGAAGATCCGTCAGACTTGGGTGGTGGCGGAATGATAGTGTGATCTTACCTGTCGGCGGCAGTCGGCTGCAACGTTAGGGCGCATTTACCCGTATAGGGCTGCAAAGCAGCAAGCGCCCGGCGTTGCAGCCGATGACGGAAAGGGATTCCCGAACAGGTCGGGAATGACGGGGAGGGGCACTATCCGGCCGCCAGTGGCAGTTTCAGTCTTTATGAGGCTGGTACGGAACTAATTGATTATTAATGATTTCATACATCAGATGGTGCCGAAATCGCCACCATCTGTTTAATCATCTCGTTGATTTTAAAGACTTTCCATACCAGCCAGATTGTTTCGTCCTAAGTCGAGGATACGCCCAAAAGGTCTAGTAAGGAATGATGGGCAGTCGGCGGCAGTCGGCTGCAACGTTAGGGCGCATTTACCCGTATAGGGCTGCGAAGCAGCAAGCGCCCGGTGTTGCAGCCGCTGACGCAATGGGATTCCCGAACAGGTCGGGAATGACGTGGGACTGAAGCAGATTCCCGGTCAAGCCGGGGATGACGGTCAGGTCGGGGATTTAAAAATCATACAAATTCAGGCCGGTCTCTTCGTCGAGTCGGCGGTCCACCTGGCAGTGGAACCTGGTGACGATGAGTTCGCAGGCGCCGTTGATGGTGCAGCACAGCAGATGTCCGCCGATTACGGAATAGTCGCTGCGACCCAGGTTCACGTGGACATGGAGATAGACTTTCCCGTCCTTGGCGGAGATGTTGCCGACCAGGCTGGAGATTTCCATCTGCTCGTCGAAAGTCTTGTCCACGTAGCGCTTGGTCTCCGGGTTCAGAAACCTGAGGGTTGCGGTATTGACGGCGCCCAGGCCTGAAACCTCGCCGCAAAGGATGCCCAGATCCTGGCAGAATTCCGCCAGGACGGACATTATTTCTTCGTGGTTGTTTATGCTCAGGACGAACTTGTCCCCGTCCTGCTTGAATCCGTATCTCTTTCCCATATTCAAAGCATTCTATTTCTTCTGGATCCTGATGGCGAATCCTCCGGAACGCGCGCAGTGCATAGTCAGTTCGCTTTCGGAATTAACCTCCATCTTGGTCACCGAATATGTTTCCTTGGCATCCAGGACCTTGCCTCCGGTGATGCCGTCTGCCTTCTCGGTGTCAGCGTAAATGGTTGCCTCATAAGTACTTCCTTCATCAAGGAAGTCAAGTTTGAAGGTAAGGTCACGCTCCAGTTCGTCAGTCACTCCTCCCACGAACCAGTCAGCGTCTGCGGCAGGGCGCTTGCCGGTTGCCTTGGCCTGACGTGCGATCACGATATAGTCTCCTGGCTCAGCAAGGAGATATTCGCTCTTCTGCCAGTCCACCGCGACGTCCTTGATGAACTGGAAGGCATCAGGCTGGGCTTTGTAATGCTGCGGAAGGTCCGCCGCCATCTGGAGCGGGGAATACATGGTGACGTACAGGGCCAGCTGCTTGCAGATGGTGGACTGCACTCTCGAATGGTCGCTCGGGTTGAGCTTCGAAAGGTCCATTTCGAAAATTCCCGGTGTATAGTCCATAGGGCCTCCCTGGAGGCGGGTGAACGGCAGGATAGTGACGTGATGCGGCAGGACCTGGCTGCGGAATTCCGTACCCATCGCCGCCTCGTTGCCGATGAGGTTCGGATAGGTCCTGCACAGGCCGGTCGGACGCACGGCCTCGTGGGCGTTGACCATTATCCTGTGCTCCGCCGCCTTCTTGACGCAGTACAGGTAGTGGTTGACCAGGGCCTGGCTGTAGTGATGCTCGCCGTAAGGGATGATATCACCGACATAGCCGCTCTTGACGGCATCGTAGCCGTACTTGTTCATCAGGGAATATGCTTCTTCAAGGTGCCTTTCGTAATTGACCGTGGAAGCTGAACTTTCGTGGTGCATTATCAGCTTGATGCCCTTGGAGTGGGCATATTCATTGAGAGCCTTGAGGTTGAAGTCCGGATACGGGGTCACGAAGTCGAAGACGTAGTCCTTCTGGCAGCCGAACCAGTCCTCCCAGCCTTCGTTCCATCCTTCGACCAGGAGGGCGTCGAAACCGTTCGCTGCGGCGAAGTCGATGTAGCGCCTGACGTTGTCGTTGTTGGCTCCGTGGCGGCCGTGAGGGGTGGCCTTGGAATAGTCGCTGACCCCGAGTTCAACGGTAGGGAAGTCATCGGTATAGGACCAGTGGGACTTGCCGGTGATCATCTCCCACCATACTCCCATATACTTGACAGGATGTATCCAGGAAACGTCATCCAGTGCGCAAGGTTCGTTGAGGTTCAGGATGAGCCTGGAAGCCAGCGCCTTGCGGGCATCGTCCACCACCATAACCGTGCGCCACGGGGTCTTGCCCGGAGTCTGGATGTGTCCCTTCCAGCCCTGAGCGTCAGGAGTAAGCCAGGTCGTGAATATGAAGTTCCTGTCGTCCAGGTTGAGGCTGGTTGCCGGATAGTCCACGACGGCTGCTTCATGGATATTGATGTACAGGCTGTCATCGGTCTTCAGCTGGAGTGAAGTCTGGACGCCGGTGGAAGAGAAAAGCTGCTGAGAGGCGTTCCATTCGGCATTGTTCGGAAGGATGGTCCTGATCTCCGAAAGGCGGCTCTTCGTGTAATTGTATTCCTGGGTGTCATAGTCGCCGGGTATCCACCAGGCCGTTATGTCTCCAGGCATGGCGAACTGTGTAAGTTCTTCCTTTATGGTGAAATACCTCAGTTTGTCCTGCGTCGGGAACTCATAGCGGAAGCCAAGTCCGTCGTCGAAAAGACGGAAACGGATCACCATCACGGCGTCAGTCCCATTCTCCTTGCCCTTTTCCAGGGTGACTGCAAGTTCGTTGTAATGGTTCCGTATCTGGCTTTCTTCTCCCCACACCGGCTCCCAGGTCTCATCCAGGGAGTCCCTCTGAGCATCGACCATGCTAAAACCGGAATGGAAATCCACAGGGTGGTCATATACCTTCCCGGACTTCTGCTCGTAAGTCTTGTCCAGCCGTTTGCCTCTGAGTTCGAATCCCAGCTTGCTCGGCAGGATCACGTCCTTCCCTTCGCGGGAAAGTGAATATGCCGGAGTCCCGTCGGCGGTGAGGCCGAACCGCAGTTCCAGCTTGCCGTCCGGGCTGGCGAGCACCAGGGCATCATCTCCGATCTCAGTTTTCTTCGGGGCTTTTTCCTTGCATCCCGCAGCCGCCAGCACCATGACAAGTACCGCAAAGGCCGCTGCCAGTTTCTTGAATATATCCATAAGTAGTTCTGTTGTCGCTAATTCACAAATATACTCATTTTACTCCATTCTTCCATTTTTGCTATCTTTGTTTGCTATGTTCAAAAGGATATCGGTTTTTCTGGCCTCGCTTGCCATTCTTGTCCAGGCCGCATACGCCCAGACGCGATTTGCAATCCAGGACCCCGAGGGTTCCAGGACAGTCGTTTTCACTGATGGGACCGACACCTTGAGGACTCCTCAGGAAGGACTGTGGTCGATAGCCACGGGCTGGGAGGATGACTGGATGACCGGCTGGGTCCATGTGCGTCCTTCCTCTGTGGAGACTTCCGGCGGATGGACCATATTGAAAGGAAAGGCTTCATTCCCGCAGGGCGACTTGCTGCTGACGGATTCATATTCATTGACAAGGGAAGGACTTGTGCATTGCGTGAGGCGCTTCGAATGGAATGGCAGCGAAACGCTTCCGAAGGTAACCCTTTCGGTACGGTTGCAGAAGGATGGGACGGGGCTTTCGTTGATGGCTCCCGGGATCATATATTACGGGAACAAGAACGGGGCGGCCGTCAATCCGGAGCTGGTGGCGGTATGGAACGGGCAGCCGGGTGAATTCGCGATATTCGAGGACCATAGGTATCCGATGCCGTTCGTGATGCTGGAGGATCCGTCAAAGCTTGAGGCAGTGGCCGTACATACGGTCCCTTCACCGGTCCGTGGGGCAGTCCTGCAGGACCAGTGGTGGTCGCTTGGGGCTGAGGCCAGGGACGGCCTGACCGAGATTGTCCTGTATTCCGGCCCGATCGGTTACAACGGCACACATAGCGTAGCGAAGGCTCTCCAGCGCAAGCCGATGAGATATTCAGACACCTGGATTGACATGGAACCTGGGCGTGTGGTGGAAAAGGAATACTACATCGATGTGTATGGGATATCCCGGAAGGGAACCGGCTTCCAGAGGCCTGTGTACACGGCTTTGGACTTATATAAGCCGTACGATGCGGACCGGTTCGCTCCGTTCAGGGAAATCATCGAGGCGAAATATCGCTTCGCTCTTTCCCGCTGGTTCGAAGGGGAGTCGTTCGCCGGTTTCGACATGTACGACCCTCGTTCCGGCAGGAAGCGGATAGTGATGGGTTGGTGCGGGCAGGCGGCTTCCCCCGGATATGCCCTCCAGGTGCTCTCGAAGGACCTTGGAGATCCGTCGATACATGACAGGGTGCAGCGCAGCCTCGATTTCCTGACGGGTTGTCCTTTCAATCCCGACGGTACCTTCGCTGTCTGTTATGACACTAAGTCCGGCACTTGGTCGCAGGGTGATCCTGTCTCCTGCGGCCAGGCTATGTACAATTTCGCCAAGGCGATTGGATATGCCCGGAAACACCGTGGCGGCTACAATACCTCCAAATGGGAGGCTTTCCTGAGGAAGGCCTGCGACAGCGCGTCTTCACGGATTCTCACGGACGGATGGGATCCGGTGTCCACGGCGGAGGCGTTCTACATAGCTCCGCTGGCTGTTTCTTCAGGCTTGTTCCGGAACAAGGAATATGCAAAGGCGGCCAGGAAGGCTGCGGAGCTGTTTGCGGAAAGGCATCTTGAGATGGACGGCTGTTACTGGGGAGGCACTCTCGATGCTACCTGCGAAGACAAGGAAGGGGCTTGGGCCGCATTCCAGGGCTTCCTGGAGTGTTATGAGAGGTTCTCCGACAGGAGATACCTGGAATGGGCCAGGCATGCGATGGATGTCTGCCTGAGCTACACCGTAGTCTGGGATATTCCTCTCCCTCCGGGTCGCCTCTCCGACCATGCTTTCAAGTCGACGGGTTGGACCGTCGTGTCGGCGCAGAACCAGCATTTGGACGTGTACGGTGTCCTTTTCGCACCGGAAGTGTACAAGATGGGTAAGATCCTCGGGGACGAGAGGCTGGTCCGTCTGTCCAAGGTCATGTTCCGCTCTTGCTCGCAGCTGATCGACCCGTCCGGGAGCCAGGGGGAGCAGGTCCAGCACACTAATTTCGCCCAGCAGGGGGATATGTCTTCGGTTTACAAGCTTCGTGGGGGTTATTCTGAAAACTGGACCGTTTTCTGGATAACCGCACATTTCCTCAACGCCGCTGCACGGTTCCGCGAACTAGGTGTCCGCGAGTGACAAAAAATGTTTGAAATACTTGGAAATTACGTATATTTGCAGTCCTTTTGGTTCCGTAGCTCAGCTGGATAGAGCAACAGCCTTCTAAGCTGTGGGTCTTGGGTTCGAATCCCAACGGAATCACCTGGAACAACTCCAACCGCCTCAGGGAAGCCTCCGGGGCGGTTTCGTCTTTTATAACCCCTTTTCACGCGCAAGGGTCCATCCGGACGCACCCTTGAGCACGGCGTCTGAACCCAATCCAGCATCGGGAACACAAAAAAGGAGGATGACCAAAAAGCTTTTTGGTCATCCTCATCAAAGGATCAAGAGGGGAATTACTCCGTTACTTTGGTCATCGTGGCAGGAATCGCCGTGTCAGTACCGGTCCACGATACACCGCTACGGCTTCCGTCCGCCTTCGTGTAACGGCCATACCAGCGGATGCAGTGGAACGTTGCCGGAGCGCCGCCGGAGGTAACAGTTCCAGGAGTAATGGTTGCTGTCTTGTAGTCCTCGGACATAGTAGCACGGCAGATGACAGTCCCGACACCGGAACTGTAGTATGTCTTGCCTGCGACGTTCGTGTACTGTCCGCTCAGCAGGCCGTTCATTGCTCCGTAGGTAGAATGATTCCAGGAAACGGCCGTGTTCTCATAGACCTTGAAGACAAGTTCTCCTGTCTCCGCGTCATAGGCCACAACCGCAACCAAGGCACCGCTGGCAAAGGTGGTTGCGTCCATTCCGCCGAAACCGGAGACCTTGACATTCACTTCATTCTCTCCTGCTTCAATAACCCAGGTATCCACTGCGGAGCCGCGAGGGACCTGCCAGTTGCCTATCCACTTGTAATACATAGGCTGACGGTCATCGATGGAAAGATCGACATACCCCCATCGGCCTGTTACATAACCATTGTCACCGTATCCGACGAAGATGGCATAAGCATCGGACTTGAAATCCAGATCGTAGATCTTTTCCGTAATGTTCCCGGAAGAAAGGCCTTCGGCGAATGATGCAAGCTGGCCGCTTTCCACCTTGGCCATAATCTCATTCTTCTTCTCGACGGCAACGACGGAGAATGCGTAATCCGCCACATCCGTCACCTTGGACTTGTCGACGACCGCCCAAACGAATTTCTCGGTAGGATCGGTCGCTTGCATGGCGATGACGTCAAACTGTTTTGGATGCTCGTATCCGCCGTCGATGACGGAAGCGGTCCAGCCGTTCAGGTCAAGGATCGTTTCCGGATACTGGAGGACATTGAACGTCCCGGAATGATTGCCGATCGAATAATTGATGACACCCGTCCGGGTCCCCGGTTGTGTGTTCTTATCGACCGTAATCTTGACTACCTGGTGTTCCTCATCGACTGCAACATGGATCCAGCTTTCATTTGAAGTCATGCTGACCGGAAGATTGGAGACGAAACTGATTTCCTTGACTGAACCTTCAGCCGGAGAGGTAATGTCCGTCATGTCAAGGCCTCCGATTACTTCGCCGTACTGCTGGGCCGTCACGGAAATCACATCCTTGCCTGATTGGATCGTGATCTTGGCATACCGGTTCTCCTTTCCGTTCCATTCCGGGACCGTAACGGCGATATTCATGCCGCTTACGGTGACCGTACACCATGGACGGTCCGCGGTAGCCGTTACGGCGGATTCGGCTTCGACTACGATCGTGCCGTTTCCTCCCTGCGGGGAGAAAACGAGATCCTGACTGACGATCTTAATGTTGTCGTTGATCTCATAGGTAGGCTGATCCACCTGGCAGGAGACCGCCATCAGCATGGCTCCCGCCATTATGATATGTAATAACTTTTTCATAGGCTTCATTTATTGACGAACGAATGAAGTGATGTACTGCAGGGTATGCGTTTCGCTCTTCCAGTACCAGTCTTCCGTGACGTAACCGACCCTGTCGGAGGTCGAATTCGAATGTTTGGTCAGGAAATAGAGGGCGAAAGAATCCGTCTTCCTCGTCCATTTCCCGTTATCCTCCATTGTGATGGTATCGACTCCGTCAACGGATGCGAGCGTGCCTTTCATACCGTAGCTCTGGGAGAAAATGTAGTATCCCGTGGCAAGGGAACGGCACCCCATCAGTACGTAGTAGCCCGTTTCCGGATCCTGGGTGATATGCTGAGTCCGGATGGAAATCGTCCCCGATCCGAGGTCATACTCCGCGAAGACGTCGAACTTATCGTGCAATCCGCTGATAAGTAACGATTTCCCTTCGACATCCTGTTTGAATTGTACGTTGGATATCGTCTTCCCCTTGTTGTAATTGAGCGTCCAGGTTCCCAGGAAGGAAGAGTAGGAACTCCAACCCTCCGGGAGAGAGCCCTGAAGGACCATATCCGGATACTGTACGGAAGTCAGGGTCCCCTTGTCCTTGTCAAAAATGAACGATGAGAAGGTATTGTCTCCTATCTTCATGTCTTCATAGAAACGAAGTCCTTCCGGAGTAAAGTTGTAAGCGACCGTCTTTGCGTTCTCAGCATCCCCGTTCAGGGTAACCGTAGCCTGCCGGGAAACCAGATCGAGCGAGATATTTGCCGGCTGGCCTTGGAAGGATCCGTCAAAGTTGCTCATGAAGAGCAGTTCACTCATCGTGACTGTCTGGGAAACAAACTCTTCCGGAGAAACGGTCAGTGGATACATCTTATAATAGTTCCTGGAGCGCTTGCCTTTCAGGATGATCTCCTCCGGGCTGTGCTTAAGGACCAGGAACTCGAAATCTCCCTTGTAGGCCTGGTAGTTGCCGGTTTCTCCATAGAGGTTCTTGCTGGTCCCGGACGGTGTTGCGAAATAGTGGAGGTTGCGGTTGAAGGAATCGAAGGAAAGGGTCGGACCGTCGTCATCCGTCATGCGATAGATCGACGTTGCGGAACCGGAGAGAAGTTCGTTCCATGCCGTAACCTGGGTATCGGTAAAGGTCATCGTGAGGACGAAGCCTCCGATTCCCTGGGTCCCCGCAGAGTAGCCTGCCCCGCCGTTTGGATAGTAGTACATGACCCATCCCTGGCTGGAACCGGTCAGCACTTTCTGGATGTCGACCAGGGTCTCGGCCATCCTCTCGGAAGATGACTTGTCGAATAAATCCTCTTCCTGATACAGGCAGGAAACGAGGGACATCGAGGTCACTGCCGCAATCAAAAGGTATGATAGTATTCTTTTCATAAATCAATTTCCTTAATTGATGGTTAAAGAAGTAAGGTCGACCTGTCCCGCGGAGACTTCATCCTGGCGACGGAGGACAGTAGCTCTAAGCTCGTCCAAGTCAATGTCGAAGGTCCCCTTCATATAGGACTTGACCAGATCCAGCTTGGCCTTGATGAGTCCGGCTGCGTCAGTTCCTGCCTGTTCCATCAGCTGGTCCCAGCGGGCCTGTGTGTTGGTGACATAAACGGACAGCATCTCCGCGAAATCCTCGCGGTCGGAATGCTGGGCATAAGAGGTGATGAAGCCTCTTTCAAGGTAACCCGCATTGTACGGGGAGTTGCTCCAGTCGCTGGCGACATAATCGTTCGGCGTAATCTGGCTGAACTCTACAGGGAAGTCCTTGGTCTGGTTCAGGATGTGCGTGAATTCGTGGTGGATCGTCTTGATGTAATAGTGGTTCACACCGCCGGCGACGTCATAACTTGACGAATAGGTTCCGGCAAGGACCTCGCGGATCCAGTTGGTTCCGGTCAGATAGATCTTCTTTCCGCCTTCGGCCGTACCGAGGATCATCGTACCATTGTTGTTGTATTCCCATTCCCCGATGACGAAGAACATCTTCGGGAAGTACTGACGGGTGAAGTTCACGCCTGCAACCTCGTCATAGGAATCGATGCAGAGGTACTTGACGAGGTGGGCCAGTATCACCGCACAATCGTAATCCGCAGGGATTGTATAATAGGTGCGGTTGGACTCATCCATCTCAAAACGATACTTGAAAAGGATGTTATAAGGGTTGACGTAATTCGCCTCCAACCATTTGTCGAAATCATTCTGGACGTAATTGTCCATCGTGATGATGCTGTTCTCGCTGAGAGGTTCGTCCTTCCGGCAGGAAGAGAACGCTGCTGCAAACAGGGCGGAGACTAATGCTATAATGATATACTTTTTCATATTCGTTCCTCCTTCAATTAGTTACGAGGATTCGGCTGAAGACCGGCATCGATACACTTCTGTGGAACCTGGACAGCCTGGCGAGGATCGCGATACTCCATAGTATCCTCGATGCGGTCGATATTGCCGTTGGAATCGCAGAAACGACGGTAGATCGTAATACCGTAGCGCTTGATGTCGAACCAGCGCTCGCCATTGCCCCACCTTTCGGCGCGGTGGAAACGGAGGCAGAGTTGCAGCATGCTTTCCTGCACGGAACCTTCTGCATCAATCGCGAAGGCAGGATGCAGGTGTTTCTTCTGAGTAGGCTTATCCCAGAGGTAGTAGTTCATACTGTTCTCGAACTCGGTGATGCTTTCCGGAGTGAGTTTGATCTCCTCTGCCGTCGCATAGAAGTTGTTCGCCCAGAGATTCAGGTCCTCGCAGGCGGAATCGAACTGCTTGAGCAGGATCTTGGCTTCGGCACGAAGCAGAAGGGTCTCATCTGTCGTCAATGCCGGGAAGACACCACGGCGATATCCGGTTCCGGTCACCTGGTTTGTCGTCTGGAACTGATAGAATACCTTCCAGAGCAGGACATAGCTGAGCGAACCGCTGTTGTACGTCCTCGGCCGGTATTTCGTATCGGAGGCCACGACACCCGTCGTCTTCCATGGAAGCGGGGCGAGGAGGTCTTCCGTCGATGCAATTAAGTTGGTATAACCGAAGTACTTGTATTGACCGGAATAGTTCCCCAGAAAGTAGAGACCAAGATCGCTGTATCCCGAAGTCAGCAGCAGATTGCACTTGTTTTCGGTACTATTGTAATTGGTTCGTCCCTCGCCTATATTGGCGGACTTGGACTGCAGCTCTACATAATCCCTGAGAATGCTCTTAGGGGCTGAACCCAGGCACTCGTCCGCATACTTGACGGCGAGATCCCATTTCTGATAATAGAGATAGAACTTCGCTGCAAAAGCGCATGCGGCCTGGCGGGTGAAGTGCCACTTAGGAACATCGTACGTATCACCTACATACTTGAGACCTTCCTGGATGTCCGCATCGATCTTCGCATATACATCGGCAACATTTCCGCGCTCATATTCCGGATTGAGACCCTTCTCTGGTGTTTCCATATACGGAATGCCCAGATCCGTGGCGCTGTGCTCGGGATCGTAATGGAGGCAGAAAACATTGACAAGGATGAAGTGGGCGTAAGCGCGGCAGATAAGCGCCTCGCCGTAAGCCTCGGAAATCAGGGAACTGACGGAAGGTCCGCCCATCTCTTCGATGGCTTCGAGAGCCTGGTTCGCGCAAGCGATGGCACTCCAGCTGTCGGACCAGATATATTCAGGGGAAGAGTTGTTGGACATTGTAATGTCCTTCCAGTTCCACAATTCATGATAAAACTCGCCCGGAGAACCGGAGACAACAGCAGAATTGTTGTCATACTGGTCGGAGAGGTACTCCGTCACAGTGCAATACCAATGTGTTGGATATGCGGATTTCAGCAGAGACTGGACCTTCTCCTCCGTATCGATTTCGGTACGGTTGTCAGGCATGGTGTCCAGATATTTATTGCAGGAGGCCAGACTGATCATTGCACAAGCAATGGCGAAAATATATAGTTTCATTTTCATAAGGCGCAAATGTTTAAAGTCCGATCTTCAAGGTGAGGGTAAACTGTTTCGGCACAGGAACGGCGACACCGCCGGAATTGAAGAATTCAGGATCCTGTCCGTTCAGCTTCTTGTCGGCATAGAGCAGGCAGAGGTTGGTTGCCTGCAGCTTGAGTGAGAGAGCCTTCATCTGGAGTTTCTGGATGAAGGACTTAGGAATGTCGTACGTGAGGGAAACCTCCTTCAGACGGACGAAGTCGCCCTTCGCGATACGCTCGTCGGAATAGTTGTATGCGTTGTATGCATAGCTCAGGTTGCTGTAATTGTACGACTGCATGCGGGATGCGATGACCGGAATCGTCGTGATATTCTCGTCACCAGGAACCGTCCAGCGGTTCTTGAATTCACGAGGCATCGAGGTAAGGTCTGAATAACTGGACTTGAATACCGGATCGAGGCGGATGACATTTCCGAAGGAACCGGTGACGAACACGTTCAGCCTGAGTCCCTTCCATTCAAAGGTATTACCGATGGAGCCGATACCTGTCGGATCCGCGGTTCCTTCGTACTTCAGATATTTGATCTGCTCCTGGTCTGAAAGCTGGAAGTTGATGCCAGTAACGGTAACGTCCCCGTCCGGTCCGTAGAAGGTAGGAAGACCTTCCTCATTAAGACCGGCGAACGGGATGGAGAAGATGGAATGGTTTGTATAGCCCTCCATGGCGAAACCGCTTCCCTTCACGAGGTCGATGACCCGCTTTGTAGTAGTCAGTTTCGTGACCATGTTGTGAGAGTGTGACCAGATGAAGTTCGTAGTCCACTTGAAGTCCTTCGTCCGGACGTTCTGGGTCGTGAGGGAGAGCTCGTAACCGCCGGAGGTCATGGCTGCTACGTTACCGTACTTGGTAATCTCGCCTCCGATACCCATCGTGTTGGTGATACCGATCAGGTCGTAGTTGTTACGGTCGTACCAGTCCGCGATGAAGTTGACACGGTTGTCGAAGAAACCGAGTTCGATACCGATGTTGAGCTCATGCTTCTTTTCGAAGGTCAGATCCGGGTTAGCGAGGCTCGAGATATCGATGGCGGTTTCCATGTCACCGACGACAGGACGCCAGATATTCCGTGCGTAATAAACGGCATTGGAGTTGGTCACCCAGGACGGGCCGCTTTCCGCAGTCAGGGAGTAGGAAGCCTTGAGGACTGCATGGCTGAGAGCCGGCTGGAGCGGGCGCATCCAGGACTCGTCGGAGATATTCCAACGGCCGGAGACGTTCCAGGTTGGGAGCCAGCGGGCGGAGCGGGAGCGGCCGAGACGGTTGGACCCCTCGTAACGGATGGTTCCGTTAAGGCTGTATTTGCCCTTGTAAGAGTAGTTGGCCGTTCCGAAGAATGCTGCCCGGCGCTCATGGGTGTTGTCCAAGGTATAATACTCGGCGCCGTTCTCGGCGTCTTTCTTGAAGACCTTGTAATAGTAGCTTGCGACTTCTCCCATGCTGTACTGCATGCCCCAACCCCGGAACCAGGTCTCGTGGCGGTCGTTGGAGTTGACCTCCATGCCACCGTAGGCGCTCACCTGGTGAATATGGGCGAATGTGTGGTTATAGTTCCCTGAAAGACGGAAGTCCCAGCCGTTCATCTTGTTTTCGGTCTTCTGGAAAATACCGCCGTTAGGAAGGACCGACTCCGGAAGTGCATACTGGATGTCGGGATCCGTATACATATAGGAGTTGTTGTCCCGGATAGTAGTCGTATAAGCCGCACGATAGGCCAGAGCCTGGTTGGAATTGTCGAGTATGTAGTGCTCGCGGGAGCTGCCTGAATACTTCGAGGCGGCAAGGGCGGAAAGTTCGAGGTCGCGGAAGACCTTCCATTTCAGTTCGCCCTGGAACCGGAGGTTCGTTACATCCAGATCCATATAGTTGTTCTCCAACTCGTAGAGGATGTTGAACGGAGCGTAGTTCCTCGTATAGAACACATCCGGATCAAGAGTCCTGGAAGTATTCAATGCGTATGAATACGGGTTGATATCGAACGCACGGGTAACCTCACCGCTCACCACGTTGGTCGTGCTTCCCAGGGTGCCCGGAGCCTTCTGCTGCCGGTAGGAAGCGTTCGCTATGATATTGAGGGAGAGGTTCGGTAGGATCTTGTACGTGCTGTTGATATTCGCCGTGTAACGGCGGACGGCACTCTGGTCGGTCCATCCCTTGTCGTCCATCACTGACATGGAGGCGTAGTAGTTGCCCTTGTCGGTACCGCCGCTCATGGAGATGGAGTGGTTGTGCTGGATATTGTACCTGAAGAGGATGTCGAACCAGTCGGTGTTGCGGTATTCGGCAGCCCTCAGGTACTCAGCCTTGGCTGCATCGGTATTCGCGATGGCGAACTGACCCGTGACAGGATCGTAAGTGCCGAGGAGCTCGTACATCTTGCCATAGACACCGCTCTGGGAGGCATTCGCTGTCGAAGCGTAATTCAGCCATCCCTTCTGCTCCATTTCCTGATATACTCCCATCTGGTTCTGGGAGTTCATGATGTTGAAGGTGGAATAGCTCGGCTTCAGGCGCATCGTATATTCACCGGTGTAGCTGATGGAGCTGTGTCCGACGCGACCCTTCTTGGTCGTGACGACTATGACGCCCGCCATGGCGCGTGCTCCATAAATAGAAGTTGCGGAACCGTCCTTGAGGATGTCGAAGCTCTCGATGTCGTCCGAGTTCAGACCGGCGATCGCCGAGGAGATCAGCGTGTTGGCATCACCCGAACTGAGGTCTTCCGCATCGATTTCCACGATGTCTTCCATGATGACGCCGTCGACGACCCACAGCGGTTTCGATGAACCGTAGATCGAGGTGGCGCCGCGGACGCGGATCTTAGGGGCGGTACCGAACGTACCGGAGACGTTCTGTACGGAGACACCGGCGACACGTCCTTCGAGGGATCTCGAAATATCGGCCATACCGCTGATCTTCGTATCATCGGCGTCCAGTTTGGCGGCGGAACCCGTGAAGATACGCCGGTCGACCTGGGTCATACCCGTGACGACAGCCTGTTCCAACATTTCGGAATCCGGTGACAGGGACACGGTCACAAAGTCTTTCACAGGCACCTTGGCTTCTTCATAGCCCATGAAAGAAATGATGATGTTCTTCGCACCGGAAGGAACCTTGTCGAGGACAAAGTTACCGTCGAGATCTGTTGTCGTACCGATTTTTGGGTAGCCCTCGGCCATGACGAAGGCACCGGTGATCGGCTGGTTGTCATCTGATGCGATGACATGGCCCTTCACCGTCCTCGTCTGCGCCCAGGTTACCCCGCCCCACAAGAGGGCAGCGGCGACACAGATGATCAGTTTTAGATGTTTTGAGTGCATAAGTATTGAAATTATGAATGGTCAGTTTTTTTGCTGGATTTGACAAGATAAGCATTTTCTGCAAAAAAATCAAGCGCTTTTATTTTCTGACTATCTTTGTAGGGAACAAGTGTTTCTATTCATGGCAAAGGACAGTGTTTTCTCTCAGGATATCCTCAGGCAGGAACGAGCATTGAGGCTGGACGGGGCGATGGGTACCCAGATCCAGGGATTCAACCTCACTGAGGCGGATTTCAGGCAAGGGCTTCCTGTTGTCCCCACGCGTGACGTGAAAGGCAACAACGAATGCCTCAACCTGACGCGACCGGACGTAATCAGATCCATCCACCTCTCTTATGTGGAGGCCGGGGCGGATATCATCGAGACCAACAGTTTCGGCGCCAACATTATGGCCCAGCAGGATTATGGTCTCTCATCCATAGCCGGGGGCATGGCCTTCGCTGCCGCACGTCTTGCACGCGAGGCCGCCGATTCTGCTCCCCGCAAGGTCTGGGTGGCCGGGAGCATGGGCCCTGGATCCAAGTCCCTCTCGTTGGTCGCTGATTTCACACGTCCTGAATGGCGCCCGTGCAGCTTTGATGAAGTTGCGGCCGCCTATGAAGGGCAGGCCCGGGCGCTGATAGAAGGCGGAGTAGATCTGATTATCATAGAGACTTGCTTCGATGCACTCAACGCCAAGGCGGCTCTGTATGGTGTTCAGAAAGCCCGGCCGGGATTCCCCGTCATCGTTTCCGTCTCGGTGAGCGGAAGCAGCGGCCGCGTGCTGACCGGACAGAGCCTGGAAGCCTTCTTTACGGCCGTCTCGCATGCTCCGCTCTCCGCTTTCGGACTTAACTGCTCGATGGGCGTGGAAGGACTTGTCCCGCTGGTCCGGTCTCTGGGCTCCTGGTGCCCGGTGCCGTTGGTCTGCTATCCGAACGCCGGCTTGCCGAACTCAAAGGGTGGATATGACGAGAGCCCGGAAGCAATGGCGTGCCACATGGTGGAGATGGATGGAATGGTGAATCTCTACGGTGGCTGCTGCGGAACGTCTCCGGACCATATCCATGCACTGCCCACCCTCCGGTCGCGAGTCGTGCCTTCCTGCGACAAGTCGCTTGTACTGAGCGGACTGGAAATATGGAACATGGGGAACGTGCATATAAAGGTGGACACGGCTGCCCATGTCGGGAAGTCTGCCGGATTTGCCGGAATGATGGAGAGAGGGGAATATGAGGATGCCCTGTATGCCGTATCCGACCGACTTGCTGCCGATGGGGCCTCTATTCTCGAAGTCAATCTGGATGGCCTTCCTGATGCCCCGGCGGCAATGGAACGCTTTATACGCCTGATCCAGAGCGACCCTTCCGTCTCCTCGGCAGCGCTGCTGATCGAATCGACTGACCTGGAGACCTTGACGAACGGCTTGAAGAACGCCCAGGGAAAGAGTCTGGCCGGGCCGCTGGATCCGTGCGGATCCGGTTTCGCCGAGAAGGCAGCTGCCCTCCGAAGCCTCGGTGCCGCTGTACTGGTCAATGCTTGCGAGGACCACGCACTGGTGCTTCAGGAACTTGCTGCGGTGGGGATTTCTTCGCAGGATATTGTATTCGAAGATATGTTGATGTATTCATGATATGAAAAAGATAGCTTTGGTATTATGCGCTTTCCTGGCCGCAGGAGCGCTTTCCTCGGGTTGTTCCGACAAGAAGACGACAGCTGATGTTTCCCTGAAGCTGGATCCGCAGAAGGCGGAGTGGTTCAAAGAAGCCAAGTTCGGGATGTTCATCCACTGGGGCCTGTATTCTATCCTGGAAGGCACGTACAACGGGCACACGTTGCCCGATACCACGCTGCCTCAGGGGAACTCATGGTACGCCGAATGGATCAAACCTCGCCTTGAGGTTCCCGATGACTATTACAACGGCCTTGTGAATGAGTTCAACCCTGTGGGATATGATCCTGAGAGCTGGGTCAGGGAGGCTTCGAATGCTGGGATGAAGTACTTGGTAATCACCGCGAAACATCATGACGGCTTCGCCTTGTGGGATTCCGACGTTTCAGACTTCGATATCACCGCCACTCCTTACAAGAAAGACCTGATCGCTCCGCTTGTGGCGGCATGCAAGAAATATGGCATCAAGTATGGCTTCTATTATTCGCACTGGCAGGATTGGGAAGATCCGGACGGGGCTTTGCCATTCTGGTATCCATGGCGGCCGGATGAGGATTTCGAGAAGTACTGGCAAAGGAAATCCCTTCCGCAGGTGAAGGAGCTTATCGAGAAATTCGATCCGGACCTCCTTTGGTTTGATACCTGGGACGGGGATAACCACATCACCCCGGAACGCAGGGATGAGCTTATCCGTCTGGTAAGGACATACAGCGACAAATGCCTCATCAACGGCCGGATATGCTATACGGATCCCGGGGAGAATATCGATTTCCTCGAGATGCACGACAATTCTTATCCTAAAGAGATGCTCGACAAGCCGTGGCAGACTCCGGCTACCATGCAGAACTCCTGGGCATATCACGGCAAAGACTATAACTGGAAGCCAGCAACCAGGATGCTCCGCTATCTGGTTTACAATATCTCCATGGGAGGCAATTACTTGCTGAATGTCGGTCCCAAGGCGGACGGTACCCTGCCGGTTCCTGCCGTGAGGCGGCTCAGGGAGATGGGGGCGTGGTTGGGTGCCAACGGAGAGGCGGTCTATGGCACTGAACCATCATCGCTGAAAGTGGATGACAAGGATGTGTACTTGACTGAGAAAACGGAAGTGGATGAAAAGAACCTCTATATTTTCATAACGGAGCCGAAACCTTCCGTTACGATTCCTTGCACCCTGTCAAAAGGATGTTGCTCCCTCGAAACGGGACAGCCTTTGGATCTTGAGGCCAATGAGGGAGGTACAGTGATCGGTATCCCTGAAAACTTGTTCAGGGACCGCTCGATAGTTGTCCTGAAGGCAATATTGAATTAGCTAAATACGTAATCATGAAAAAGATCGTCCTTATGGCGGCAACAGCTGCCCTTGCATTCTCCTGTTCCCAGCAGAAGGACCTGAAGGTCCTGGTCCTCTATTATTCTCAGAACGGCTCCACCAAGGCAGTGGCGGAAGAGATTTGCAACCGCCTTGGCGCCGATATCGAAGCCATCGTTCCGGTGACTCCGTTCGACGGAAACTTCCAGGAAACCATCGACCGCTGCCTGAAGGAGAGGGAGGCGGGAGTCCTTCCTGATCTCCAGCCACTGACTTCCGACATCAAGGATTATGATGTCATATTCCTGGGCTATCCGGTATGGTTCGGCACCTATGCTCCTCCTGTCGGAGCCCTTCTCGAAGCAGTGGATTTCAGCGGCAAGAAAGTCGTACCGTTCTGCACCTTCGGCAGCGGCGGGCTTTATTCCAGCGTCAAAGACCTGGTTGAGAAGCAGCCGGGCGCCGAAGTACTCCCTGGTTATGGCGTGAGGGCGGCCAGAATAGACGCTGCACCTGCAGAGGTTGACCGCTTCCTGAAAGAGAACGGCTTCATCGAGGGTGAATATGTGAAACTGGATGAATTCCCTGCACCCCATCCGGCCTCAGAGGAAGAAGCGGCCATCTTCGATGCTGCAGTCGGGGACTATCCGATGATCCACGCGGCAGCGGAGGAAGTCGCTTCCCGTAACGTCCCGGGCGGAATCGAATATCTGTTTACTGCACGTGATCTTCCTCGCGAAGGCGCTCCGGGCGTACCTCCGGCAGGCACCATGAAAGTCTATGTCCTTGCAGAAGAAGGACAAGCTCCGGTATTCACGCAAGTGGTAAGGTAACGGGAACAATCAGCCTTTGTTCCGCCTTGAGACAAGTTCCAGGGCAAGGACGGAGACCGCGCCGACCAGGGCCCAGATAATGGCTCCGGGGAGATGAAGCGTGCCGGCCGGGTCCCCGGTCAGGACGTTTGCCGCCTCGCAGGCAGCCTTGTCGGCCCATGGCCAGACCTTCACGAGGGCTCCGATGGTGAATCCGATCAAGACGATCAGGGTCTGCCTGCCGTAGCGCGACATCAGCCAGTGCAGGAACTTCGAAAAGGCCACGATTCCAACGGCGCAACCCAAGGCGAAGACCAGCAGCACCGGCCAGTCCAGGTTGCTCACGGCCTTCATTATATACTCATATTTCCCGAGGAGCACGAGGATGAAACTGCCGGATATCCCGGGCAGGATCATCGTGCAGATTGCGATTGCTCCGCACAACGCGATGAACCACAGGTCGGAAGTGGTCTCGGAAGGAGAGAGGATGCAGATCATCGCACCCAGCGCTATTCCGGCAACGAGCCAGAACACATCGGCGACCTTCCAGCCCTTGATGTCCGACAGGAGGAAGAAAGCCGACACCACGATCAGCCCGAAGAAGAATGCCCAGGTCTGGACAGGATGGTGCGTGAATACATATTCCATCAGCTTGGCGAGGGAGAATATGCTCACTGCGACTCCGATGGCGAGCCATAGCAGGAAAGTGCCGTGGACCGCATTCCAGAATTCCTTCAACTTCCTCTGGAAGAGAAGTTTCCATGATGAAAAACTCATCAAGGCGTTCAGAGCCTCGACGAGTTCATTGAATATTCCCGTGAGAAGGGCGATGGTTCCTCCGGATACACCCGGAATCACATTCGCCGCACCCATCGCATAGCCTTTGAGTGCGACTGCGAGGTTCTTTGCTATGCCGGACATGGAGTTACTGGATCTTCGTCAGGTAACTCTGGATGGCCTTGAAACTCTCCATCTGGGAGATAGGCTTGTCTTCCGGATCGTTGATGACCAGGTCGAAAAGGTTCCCCTCCATCTGCTTGCGGCCGATCTTGAACTTGGCGGTGGATGTCCTTGCCATGTACTCGATGGCGAATTCCGGATCCTTGATCAGGGAGATGAAAAGGTCAGGAGCCTGCTCTCCGAGGACGTTCAGTTTGTATTTCGAAGGTCTGCCGACCCAGTCCAGGTCTTTCTTTGTGATCGTAGTCTGGATGCTGGTAATCAGGCGGTCTTCGCTGCCGATCTTGCGGAAGTCCTGGAAAAAGACGCAACCCTTGATGTCCCGGTTCCTGAAGAAGTTCATTATCGCGGTCTTGCAGGTGTCGAAGGTAGGATCCTCGACATCGATGATGGCTACGTATGAGTTGACCTTGCTCAGCGGGATGATCCGCGTAGGGACTACGCTGGCGTTGTTCTTCAGGCTTCTTTTCCTGATGATATTTTTAATGAAATCGAACATATCTATTTGTTTACGGAGGCAATCAGCTCCCTTATTTCCAGTTTTGCGTCCCTCCAGCGAGGAACATCGATCTTGGTGCCTATCACTTCCACGACTTTCGCCGCAATTATCGAGCCGACTTCTCCGCAGACCCTGAGCGGCATCCCGAGTGAATGGGCGTATATGAAACCTGCGGCATAGGTGTCGCCGGCGCCGGTGGCATCGATGGTGGCAGCAGGCCAGGCCTCTATGTAATGATATTCATCGCCCTGCTTGACCATGGAGCCGTCCTTGCCGACTTTCACGACCGCGATCTCGCACTGCTGGGACAGCGCGTCCAGAGCCTCGCGCGGCTCAAGCTTGGTGTATGCCCTGGCCTCGCTTTCATTGGCGAAGACAATGTCCACGTATTTCTCGACGAGGTTGTGGAAGAATGCTTCGTTGGACTCGACGACGTTGTAGGAGGCCATGTCGATGGATATCTTGCACCCGGCTTCCTTGGCCATCTGCACGGCCCTGCGGATGAGGTCCTGGTTCTGTACCAGGTAGCCCTCGATGTGGAAATAGTCGTAGCCTTCGAAATATTCGCTCTTGAGATCCTCCGGTACGAGTTCCAGGGCGGCTCCCATGTAGTCGGCGAAGGTCCTTTCGGCGTTGGCTCCGGTGATGAAGCACATTGCCCTGCCGGATCCCTTCGTGCCGGTCAGCAGGGTCGTCTTGACTCCGTATTGCTCCAAGGTGCTCTTGTAGAGAAGTCCGAGCTCGTCGTTTCCGATCTTGCCGATGAAGCCGGAAGGCATGCCGAATATGGACGTGCAGGTGATCGTGTTCGCTGCCGATCCTCCAGGGACATACTTCACACCGAATTCCTTGAGTTTGGACCAGATGCGGTCCCCGGTCTCTAGGTCGACGTGCTGCATGCTGCCCGGCGGGAGGTGGTACTCCCGCAGCATCGAATCGTCAGGGAACACGGCCAGGATGTCCGTGAGAGCGTTTCCTATTCCGAGTACAGATTTCATCGCTTCTTATTATTAACCAACAAAGTTAAAGAATATTTTGTTTAAATTTGTAGCTATGAACAAGAAGGTCGGAAATATTCTTAAATATGGCATCTCCGCTCTGCTTGCCGCCGCATTGCTGTACTTCGCATTCCGGGGAGTGAACTGGACCGATTTCTGGTCTGCCCTGAAGGCCTGCAGATGGGAATATGTCATACTTTCGATGCTTTTCGGCCTGCTTGCATTCCTTTGCAGGGCCACGCGTTGGAGGGAGCTCATCCTTCCGTTCGACTCTTTCACTACCCTGAGGACCTGTTTCAATGCGGTCAACATTTCCTATGTCGTGAATATGGCCCTGCCAAGGGTCGGCGAGGTCCTCAGATGCGGATACATAACCCGCCATTCGGCCAAGGAAACCGATGAAGATGGCGAGGACCGCCGCAAGGCTTCTTTCGACAAGGTGCTTGGGACGGCGGCTCTCGAGAGATCCGTGGATATCGTGGTGCTGCTGGGACTGCTGGTCATATTCCTGCTCTTCACTTGGGACAGGTTCGGCGGGTTCTTCTCCGAAAAGATATTCGGTGCCGCGGCCGGAGGGTTCTCTGCGATGAAGGCAGTGAAGATCCTGCTCGTCTTAGCGGCCTTGGCGGCTGCGGTCTGGGCTGCGTTCCATTTCGCCGACCGCTGGAAACCGTTGCGGAAGATAAGCGATTTCTGCAAAGGGATCGGCCAGGGATTCCTGAGCTGCCTCAAGATGAAGAGGGCGTGGTGGTTCTTCTTCCTTACGGCCATGATCTGGGTCTGCTACTGGATGATGAGTGCCACGATCCTTTGGGCAGTCCAGGGCATAGACCCGGCCGCCGTAAGCCCGGCACTGGCGGATACGGTGTCACGGATCCAGGGTCTGAACCTTACGGATGCGATGTTCCTGATGCTGGCCGGAGGCCTTTCTTCTCTCGTTCCGGTTCCGGGTGGATTCGGAGCCTTCCATTTCATTGTTGCAGGTGCGATATCCTATGTCTATGGGCTCCCGTTCGAATTCGGAATGATCTTCGCGACCCTCTCGCACGAATCACAGGGAGTCAACCAGATACTCTGGGGGGCAATTTCCTTTATTGATGAATCAATCAGAAAAGATTAATTTATAAGTGTTTATGAAACTAAGCAGAATCATCCTCTCTACGGCGGTCCTGGCGTTGATGTCAGGAGCTGCGGCCACCCTTTCCGCGAAGGGCGTCCCTTCGCAGGTCAGGATGTCCAAGGAAGTCCTCAAGGACAAGATCAAAGGCGGCTGGGCAGGACAGACCATAGGATGCACCTATGGCGGTCCGACCGAATTCAAGTACAATGGAATCATTCCGGCCGAGACCCCAATCTACTGGAGGGACCATATCGTTAAATCGTGGTTCGACCGCTCTCCAGGCCTGTACGATGATGTTTACATGGACCTCACTTTCGTAGAGGTATTCCAGAAAGAGGGCCTGGACGCACCTGTGGAGTCATTCGCAAAAGCATTCGCCAACGCTCCTTATCCTCTCTGGCACGCCAACAAGCAGGGGCGCTACAATATCCTGCACGGGGTGATGCCGCCGGCTTCCGGACACTGGGAGAACAACCCTCACGCCGATGACATCGATTTCCAGATCGAGGCGGACTATGCCGGCCTGATGGCTCCGGGAATGGTGAACGCTGCATCGTTCTATTCCGATGCCATAGGCCACATGATGAATTACGGAGACGGTTGGTACGGTGGAGTCTATGTGGCAGCGATGTATGCCCTTGCCTTTGTCAGCAGTGATGTCGAATATGTGGTGACGGAGGCGCTCAAGACCATTCCTTCCCAGAGTAAATTCTACAAGGGAATGGCCGATGTCATCAAGTGGTACAAGCAGTATCCGAAGAACTGGGAGACCACCTGGGCGCTCTTCACCAGCAAGTATGGATACGATACGGGCTGCCCGGACGGAGTCAATTCTCCGTTCAACATTGACGCTGTGATCAACAGCGGATACATCATCATCGGACTGCTTTACGGCCAGAAGGATTTCTACAAGACAATCGATATATCCACCCGCTGCGGCCAGGATTCCGACTGCAACCCGGCGTCCTCCGGAGGTATCCTCGGGTGTATGATAGGGTACAGCAATATTCCTGAATTCTGGAAGAAGCCTTTGTACGAAGTCGAGGATGTCCCGTTCGTCTATACCGACATCTCCGTGAACAAAGCCACTGATTATTCTTACGACCAGGCATTGCAGGTAATCGAACGCAACGGCGGCAAGGTCGAGGGAGACAATGTCGTCATCAAGACCCAGAAACCTCAGGCCGTTCGCTACGAGAAGAGCTTCGAGGGGCACTATCCTCTCTCGAAGTACGATGTCAAGAAGAGCATCGGGGATGTTAAGGATATACGCTTTACTGGTAACGGGATCGTGGTCAAGGGCCATCTATACAAAGTTCCTAGCTACCACGAGAGAGGTTACGAGGCCAAGCTGGAGGTCTATCTGGACGGCCAGCTCAGCACTACGATGTATGTGCCTTCTGCAAATAACGGAGGTTCCGCGGAGATATATTACAAGTACAATATTCCGGAAGGGGATCACGTTGTCACGTTCAAGTTCCTGAACAAGGAAAGCGACAGCAACATAGTCGTTGACAACTATTTGGTCTATACTTCAGATGAAAGCAAGATGAGGACTGACTATGCGCACAGGTAGGATACTTGCAGGGATACTCATATCGGTCGCCGCCATTGCTGCATTCCCTCTGAAGTCAGAGGCAAAACTCTCTTCCAAGGACCTGTACAAGCAGTTCCAGAATCCTGACAGCCGCTACCGTCCTTTCGTAAGGTGGTGGTGGAACGGCGACCGTGTCGAGGCTGAGGAACTGGTACGAGAACTGCATCTCCTGAAGGAGGCCGGGATCGGCGGAGTCGAGATCAATCCGATCTCTTTCCCCGGCGGTGATGATACCTTGGCTACCAAACCTCTCAAGTGGCTTAGCGACGAGTGGGTCGATATGCTCAAGGTAGTGTTCGATGAAGCTTCCCGGATCGGAATGACCTGTGACTTGATCATCGGTTCCGGTTGGCCTTTCGGGGCGGAGTCGCTTTCCCGCGAAGAAAGGGCGGAAGTGCTTCTGACCTACGCAAGGCCGGTTCCTGGCGGAGAGACACTGGACATGTCCCTGTTCAATATCTATCGCACATTGGATCCGGGGGTGACCAAAGTCAATGTCAGCAGGACTCCGCATCTGGTTTCCCTGCTTCTGGCACCGGACCCGATCAACGACCTTTCCCAGGCTATCGACATCTCCGACAAGGTGAAGGACGGGATAATCAAGGTGGATGTTCCTGAAGGGAAGTGGCAGCTCTATGCGATGGTGAAGTTCGAGTCCTTCGCATGTGTGATAAACGGAGCCCCGGGAGCGGCAGGGTCCATACTGAACCATATGGATGCCCTTGCCGTGCGCAAGTATCTCGACCATATGACCGATACCATCGAGGCCAAGCTGGGACCGCTCTCGAACCATCTCCGGGCTTTCTTCGTGGACAGCATGGAGCTGGAGGGCTGCAACTGGACGTCTGATTTCGCGGAGGAATTCCTCAAGCGAAGGGGATATGACGTGCTCCCTTGGCTGCCTTTCACGATGTTCGAGGTCGAGCGTCTGGGTGATGTTAAGAATTTCGACTATGGTTCCCGCAAGGGAGACAAGTTCAAGGAAGAAGTCAACCGTGTCAGGTTCGATTTCGAACTGACCAAGGCTGAACTCCTGCAGGAAAGATTCCACCGGACCTATCTCGCTTGGTGCAAGGAAAAAGGCGTGAAATCACGCGCACAGGCTTACGGAAGAGGATTCTTCCCTCTCGAGAGTTCTCTCGGACTGGATTATCCTGAAGGCGAGTCCTGGACTACCAACTGGCTCAGGCACAAACTGGGCGAAGAGATGGGGGACGAGGACTACCGCCGTGGCCGCGGATACACGATGATCAACAAATATGTCTCTTCGGCAGCGCATCTCCAAGGTAAGAGGGTGGTCAGCTGCGAAGAGATGACCAATACCTACAAGGTGTTCACCACCAGCCTGGAATTCCTGAAAGTCGGATCCGACATGGCCGCTTTCTCCGGAATCACGCACTCTGTATGGCACGGGTTCAACTATTCTCCGAGGGAAGCCGCCTTCCCGGGATGGGTGCAATACGGAACCTTCCACAACGAGCGCAATACCTGGTGGCCTTACGTCAGGAACCTGAATGACTACAGGGCGAGGATGAGCAGCCAGCTCCAGAACGCCGACATGTACACCGACATAGCCATCCTTCCTGCCAATTACGACATGTGGGGTGAGATTGGTGTCCAGACCGAACCGTTCCCGGTGAAGCTGAACGTGCCTTATACTTCCCTGGTCTGGGAGGCTATCCATAAGAACGGAGGCGGCGCGGACTATGTCACCGAGATCATCATCCGCGACGCGACCGTCCGCCAAGGCAAACTCTGCTACGGGCCGAAGGAATATGGCACCATATTCCTCGTCGAGGTCACCAGCACCACGCCGGAGACCCTTGCCAAGCTGGAAGAGTTCGTCAAGGGTGGCGGAAGGGTATTCTGCATCGGCAAATATCCGGAGAAGTCCCTGGGTCTCAAGGATTACCAGGCCAGGGATGCCCAGATCACAGCAGCGGTGGCAAGGCTCAAGGCATATCCTGACAACTTCATCCTCCTGGAGAAGCCTTCCGACGGCAAGTACCTCGAATGGTACACCGCCGTGATGGAGAAGTATTCCCTCCCTCATTCGGTGACGATTTCCTCTCCGGACCGCTTCCTGCTGCAGAACCGCTATGTCACCGACGACGGCAGCAACATATTCCTTTTCGTTAACGCTCACATGAGCGAGGCCCGCAGCACCACTCTGGAATTCCCGAAGCAGGTCAGGCTCAAGAGGCATGCATGGGTATATGATCCATCGAAGGGCAAGCGGTTCATCCTTCCTGTTGACAATAACGGCAAGGTGCAGCTGAGGCTGGGCCCTTCAGAGACACTGCTCCTGGTATTCGACAAGAACGGAGGCAACGCACCTGTATGGAATCCGCTTCCTACGGGGCCTTCCGACGGGACACAGGCCGTTCCTCTGAAGGTGGACGGTGCCTGGGACCTTACCCTCCACCATGCATATCCGGACTCCCTCTTCACGGCCAGGTTCGATTCGCTCCAGGATTTCAAGGACATGGAAGACTCCACGTTCAAGCACTTCATGGGCGAGGTGCTGTATTCCGCGAAGTTCACCCTTGACGGCAAGGACCTTCCTAAATACATCAACCTTGGCAAGGTCGCGGACATCTGCGAGCTGAAGGTCAACGGCAAGGATGCCGGGATGAAATGGTTCGGTGACAGGGTCTATGACATTTCCTCCCTCGTCCACGGCGGCGAGAACACCATCGAGGTGAAAGTAACCACACTTATGGGCAATTACATCCAAACCCTGAAGGACAACAAGGTGGCGCAGAGGTTCGTCCTGAGGCGCAACCAGCCTTATGTCCCTGCAGGATTAATAGGACCAATACAGTTATACAGATGAGAAACAAACTAAAGATTGCAGCAGCCTTCCTGCTGATTTCATTCGCAGCGCCTTCACTTTCTGCGGCAGATTATTACGCACGTGATTTCGGCGCAGTGCCTGACGGCGTAACGCTGAACACCGCCAGCATCCAGGCGGCCATCGATTTCGTGTCCACCCATGGCGGCGGACGTCTGATCCTTGACCAGGGAGACTACGTGTGCGGTTCCTTCTATCTCAAGAGCAATGTGTTGCTCTGTATCGACGGAGATTCCGCAATACTCGGTTCATTGAATCCTTTCGACTATGTGAGGGATCCTGATGCCAAGTGGACCGCCCTGGTATTTGCGATCGGCCAGGAGAATATCGGAATATGCGGCGGCGGAATGATCGACGGCCGCGGCTTCGACATCGCTGTCCGTTATACGGATTTCGTCCACCTCGGACTGATGGAGGACAAGCTTTCCAACGACCGTATGGTAGAGCAGAAGCGTCCGGAGAACATCCACTTCTACAAGTGTACCGGAATAACCATCAAGGATATCACCCTGAAGGATCCGGGTTGCTGGAACCAGCAATACGACAAGTGCCGGGACATCCTCATCGACGGAGTTACGGTCGATGCCAAGTCCTACTGGAACAACGACGGAGTCGATATCGTGGACTGCAGCGACGTGATAATCAGGAATTGCTATTTCGATGCCGCTGACGATGTGTACTGCTTCAAGAGCCACAGCGAGGATGGTGTCAGCGAGAATATCCTCGTCGAGAACTGCGTCGGCCGTTCCAGCGCCAACGGAATCAAGTTCGGCACCTACACCAGAGGTAAGTTCAAGCACTTCAGGTTCAAGAATATAACCATATTCGACACCTATCGCAGCGCCATTACCATCGCTACCGTTGACGGAGCCCAGATCGAAGATGTCGTGATCGACAGCATCCGGAGCATCCACACCGGCAACCCGATTTTCCTCCGTACCGGAACGCGTCATACCAACGACAACCAGAAGCCGTACCTGAAGGACATCACGATCAAGAACATGTATGCAGAAGTGCCGTTCGAGAAGCCTGACGCAGGATATGGCTATGAAGGCCCGGTGGAGGACCTCCCTCGCAACGTTTGCCCTAGCATCATCGCCGGAATCCCTGACATCAGGATCGAGAACGTAAGGCTCGAGAACATCCATATCGTATATCCTGGCCATGCCGATCCTGAATATGCCTATGCCGGCACCTCGAAGGAAGAGCTGGACGCCATCGAGGAACAGGAGACCCGCTATCCTGAGTTCTCCAACTGGAAGGAGCTTCCGGCCTGGGGATTCTACATCCGTCACGCCGACGGGATCGTCTTCGACAACGTGACCATCACCCTGGCCGGCGAAGACTACCGTCCTGCCCTCGTAACCGATGATGTCAACGGCCTTCGCATGAAGGACCTCAAGATCATCGATGACTTTGCGCCTAAGGGCAAGAAGCAGATCATCACCAAGGACACCAAGAACATCAGGAAGAAATGAGAAAGTCAATAATCACAGCGATCCTCCTGCTTATATCCCTGCAGGGTTTCGCACAGGACAAGGTATATAAGGCATCCTTCTTCGGAATCCGCAGCAACGGCATCACCGACAACACGACTTCCATCCAGAATGCCATCGACTTCATCGCTTCCAAGGGAGGCGGAACACTCGAGTTCAGCGTCGGACGTTATATCACCGGAGCGATAGAGCTTAAGAGCGGAGTGGACATCATGCTCCGTGAAGGTGCCGTGATCGTGGGATCCGACAACATCTATGCTTACCGTGGCCATAAGGGCATTTTCTGGGGAGAGGGCGTCAAGGACGTTACAATCTACGGAAAGGGAGTCATCGACGGACGCGGTCCTGCACTCCTGTTCTTCACAAGGGAGCAGATCAAGATGAGGCATATTCCGGAAGATACCGTCTTGCCTACCCTCGTTTACCTGAAGGACTGCTCCAATGTCAGCCTTAAGGATTTCATCATGCGCTATCCTGCGACGAGGAACGACCTCTACATCGTAGAGGGTGGTGACGTCAAGGTAGAAGGCTGCTATACAGACATCCGTCAGTAATGAGAAAACTCTTGCTTGTTTCCGCCCTGGTCCTTTGCTTCTGCAACCTGGCCTGGGCGGAAGAGTATTCCTGGAAGGCCAGATGGATTTCCAAGGCCGAGTGTAATTCCCAGACCAATTCATGGCTGTGCTTCCGCAAGAAGGTCAGCCTGGATTCCGTTCCTGAGTCCCTGGTGGCCCGTATCGCCGCAGATACAAAGTACTGGCTTTGGATAAACGGCGAGATGGTTGTGAGGGAAGGTGGCTTGAAGCGGGGTCCTTCCATCGGGGACGGCTATTACGACAAGGTCGATATCGCCCCTTATCTCAAGGAAGGGGAAAATGTCCTGGCTGTCCTGGTATGGTATTTCGGAAGGTCAGGGTTCAGCCATATGAGCAGCGGGGCGTGTGCCTTGCTTTTCGAGGCGGAAGGTCCTGGTATAGAGATACTTTCAGATGAATCCTGGGAGGCTTCGGTGGAGCATTCTTTCCAGACCGCATCCTGCCCGCTTCCGAATATGAGGCTTCCGGAGAGCAATATCCGTTTCGATGCAAGGCGCTATCCTACGGACTGGATGCTCGGCCGTAATCCGAAGTTCCTCGGCCGTCCGATGGCGGTCCCGGTGCTTCCCGGCGAACCTCCTTTCGGCAAGCTTGTGGAGCGCCCCATACCTCTTTGGAAGGATTTCGGCTTGAAGGAATACACTCGTACCTGGATGAGCGGTGACACACTTTACTGTGCTCTACCTTACAATTGCCATTTCACTCCCTGGATGAAGCTGGAAGCCCCGGGAGGCAAGCTGGTTTCAATACTTACCGACCACGATTATGTGACCGGCCAGAAGTGCGTCAGCGCGGAGTATGTCACCAAGTCCGGAATCCAGGAGTTCGAATGCTTCGGATGGATGAACGGTGAAGTTGCGATGTACGTCATACCCGAGGGGGTGACCGTGCGCGAAGTCAAGTTCCGCGAAAGCGGCTACGACACTTCCTTCTCCGGCACCTTCTCCTGTTCCGACGATCTCTTGAATGAATACTGGGAACGGGCTCAGAGGACTCTCTACGTGTGCATGAGGGACACTTATTACGATTGTCCGGACCGCGAGCGGGCTCAATGGTGGGGAGACGAGGTCAACGAATTGAACGAGGCGTTCTATCTTCTCGACAGGAAGTCCGACCTGCTTGCCAGGAAAGGAATCCTCGAGCTGGTGAACTGGCAGACTCCGGAAGGTGTCATGTACGCCCCGGTTCCGACTTCGAACTATTTCAAGGAGCTTCCGATGCAGATCCTGAATTCCGTGGGGTGGTACGGTTTCAGGGGCTATGCCTTCCATTCCGGCGACCTCTCGATAATCCCTCTGGTCTATGACCGGGTCCACAAATATCTCCACGAGATATGGGAACTGGATTCCGATGGTATGCCTATCTACCGTACAGGTGGCTGGGACTGGCCTGATGCAGGAGACCACAAAGACCGGAACGCCCTCCTGCCGATGTGGTATTACCTCGCTCTCAAGGCTGAGGCGGAGGCTGCAGATTACCTCGGCAAAACCGCAGATGCCGCCCTTGACAGGGAGATGATGGACAGGATAGCCGCCGTCTTCAACGAGAAGTTCTGGAACGGCTCGTGCTATATAACTCCTGGTTATCAGGACGTTCCTGACGACCGTGTACAGGCTATGGCTATAATTTCGGGTGTCGCTCCTGCGGAAAGGTATCCGATGCTGAAGAAAGTGTTCGCAGCACAGTGCCACGCAACGACATATATGTTCCCTTATGTCCTGGAAGCCCTTTTCAGGATGGGTGAGCCTCAGATGGCTCTGGACCGGATGCGCAGGATGTATCCGACCGTGATGAAGGATGGTTGTTCTACGCTGTACGAACATTGGAACTTCGAGGGTACTTGCAACCACGCCTGGACAGGTGGGGGAATAGTCCCGATGGTCCGTTGCCTGGCAGGGATCGAGGCCCTCGAGCCTGGATTCAAGTCGTTCAGCATAAAGCCTCAGATGGGCGACTTGAAATGGCTGGAAACGGGTTTCGAAACCGCCTTCGGACGCATCGAGGTTTCACTCAGGCGCCGTGGCCGCCATATCGATGCGACGCTGACGGTCCCGGAAGGCACCACCTGCATCGTTCCCGACGCCCGCCTCCGCTCCGCCAAGACCCTCGGCCCGGGCACCCACGAACTTCGCATCAACTGATATCGCACCTGTCATTCCCGGCCTGATCTGGCTCGTCATGCCTGGCTTGACCTGGCTCGTCATTCCCGGCCTGACCGGGCATCTCTCTCCGTCGGCCCTCTGGCAGGGCGCGAGGAGAGCCCTTTGGGGCGAGCTCCCCGCAGCGCCCAGCCGCCGGAGGCCGCATATTCCGGCGACGGTGCCATCTCGCCAAACTGCTGCACATCGATAGGCCTTCTACGGCTCTCCAGTGCGGGTTACTGTGCGCCATGGGCTGAAATCGACGGGTGGCGCACATCGATAGGCCTTCTACGGCCCTCCAGGGGGTATGACCGTGCAGCTATTTGGCGAAACTCCAGCTGTCCGATCCTGTAATGAGTTTACCGATTTACAGGTTCCTCGCCTGGTACGGAAAGTCCTTATATTCAATTTGTTAATTGATCAGATGGTGCTGATTTCGGTACCATCTGATGTTATAAACTATTGATAATGAATAATTCTCGTAACAGCCGGAATGTATCGTCCTGAGAAGGGGTTACTCAAATGACAAACTATTGCTGGGGAAAGTCAGTGTCAGCAGGCAACCCCGAGAAATAACCTCTGTATAGCCAGAAGTTTCCCGCCGAGTACGATTTCGGGCCAAAATGTCCTCGACTGGGATCTTGGGGTCACAGCCGGGAACAAAAACCATCATTTCTGTATTCAACCGGAACCCCAGTCACTTCTATTTGAATTGACAATCTTGATTGTCTGGTCATTTCGCCAGGCGGGCAGTCTTGCACACCTGTACGCTAGCCGGGAGCAGCATTATGTCCTTGTTGTTGGTCTCATCTGTCCTCAGGGTGCGGGTAACGTCCCATAATCAGGCAGGTTACCTGCAAATACGGCCGTTATTGCGGGTAACGGTCCAATCCTTGGGACGTTACCCGCAGTACTGAATCAGATGGACTTGGCAGTGACCGTGCAGGTCTTGCCGGGGCGGAGGGTGATGGTGGTGAGGTAATATGCTCCATCGCGGCGGGTGCGGGATGAGGCTCCCTTGACCTTGACCGGGACGTCGGTCCGGATGGTCAAGTTCTGAGATCCCCGGTCTGAGCCGGGGATGACGGTAGTACTCTGGCCGGGGATGACGGTAGTATTCTGTCCGGGGATGACGGTAGTACTCTGTCCGGGGATGACGGTAGTACTCTGGCCGGTGGTGACGGTGGTTCCCTGGCCGGAGATGGCGACTGCACTCTGGCCGGCAGCGTTTACGGCAGGGGTGATGGAGGCGGTGGTGAGTTTGCCGCCGGACCAGGTGATATCCACTGAATATGCCCCACGCGCGCGCAGACCCTTTATCGAGCCTTCAGCCCAGGCAGATGGCAGGGCAGGGAGCAGGTGCAGCTCACCGTTCTGGCTCTGCAGGAACATTTCGCCGATTCCGGCGATGCTTCCGAAATTGCCGTCGATCTGGAAAGGCGGATGGGTGTCGAACAGGTTCGGCAGGGTTGACTTGCTCAGGAGTTCCCTGTACATCTTGTACGCATGGTCGCCGTCCAGCAGCCTCGACCAGAAGCATATCTTCCAGGCTTTGCTCCAGCCTGTGCCCCCGTCTCCCCTGAATTCCAGGGTCTTGCGGGCAGCTGCAGCGAGTTCCGGAGTCTTCATCGGAGAGATTTCGTGTCCCGGGTACAGGCCGAACAGATGGGATACGTGCCGATGCTGCGGCTCAGTGTCCTTCCAGTCTTTGTACCACTCGACCAGGTTGCCTGCGGCACCGATCTGCAGAGGCTTCAGGTTATCCCGGAAGTGAGTCCAACGAGCCCTCAGTTCGGGATCGGCACCCAGCTTCTCGCTGGCTTCGATCACGTCGGTGAACAGCTCCCAGCTAATCTCAAGGTCCATTGCCGACCCGATTGTGACTTGCCCGCGACGGCCATTGTCATCAAAGAATGCGTTCTCAGGGGACGTTGAAGGGGAGGTGATATATTTCCCATCCTTTTCAACGAGCCAGTCCATCAGGAATTCGGCCGAGCCTTTCATCAGGGGATATGCCGTCTCTGCCAGGAACTGCACATCGCCCGTAAAGAGATAATGCTCATACAGATGCGTGCAGAGCCATGGGCCGGCCATCACGAAGTTGGCCCAGCTTGGACTTCCGGCTTTCTCTCCTACGGGATTTGCGGCGCACCAGATGTCGCTGTTGTGATGGACCGTCCAGCCGTTCATCCCATACATGTTCCTGACCACCTGCTCTCCCGCCACGGAACAGTTACGGATGAATTCCATCAGCGGGATGGCCGAAGCGCTCAGCCCGAGCGGCTCCGCAGGCCAGTAGTTCATCTGTACGTTGATGTTGGTGTGCAGGTCGCTGCCCCACGCCGGATGCCGGTCCTTGCACCATATTCCCTGGAGGTTGCAAGGAACTTCGCTGTCTTCACGGGAACTGGATATGAGGAGGTAGCGCCCGAACTGGAAATAGAGAGTCTCCAGGTACGGATCGCTTGCTCCGGCGGCATAGGCCTTCAACCGCTCGTCGGTGGTCAAATACTCAGCCGGACGGCAGTCCGGGCCCGGCGAAGTCCATCCTCGCTCCGCTGCGGCTGAGTATCGCCTAAGCCCGGCTGCCGATCCGGCTGCATCCGGAGTACACCGTCCGGTATCACCCAGACAGAGCTGAACCGACGTAAACAGCCTCCGGTAGTCTTCAACATGAGCCTCCCGGAGAGCATCAAGCCCTTTGCTCTCGGCCCCGGCGATGAACGAAGCCGTCAAGGCATCCTCATCCTTACCATCGATATCCGGCCTCCTGTCGAACCCGTTGAAACTCGTCGCCGCCGAAACCAGGATCAACACGTCGGAAGCCTTGGAAACATGGATGAATGGAGTCGTATGTACCAGCCCGTCGCAGCTTACGACCTTGACTCTGAACTGGTAACGCATCCCCTTCTCGCCGTTTGGACCCGTCTGCCACTTGGAGAAAGGCTCCTTCCAACCAGTGCTCTGGTAATATCCGACCTGCCCCTCGACCACATATTCATTGGAAGAAAGGCTGCGGATGGAGCTTCCGTCCCACATGGTTGCACCCTCCAGGTCGAATTCCATCACCGGCTTGCTGGCAGTCAGGTGCATGACCATCTCCCTGTCCGGATGGGAAACGAATATCTCCCTTGAATATACGACGTCCCCGAAGGCGAAACCCGTCCTGGCGATGGCACTGTCAAGGTCCAGGGAGCGCCGGTAGTCTTTCAGGACGTCCCCGGAACCCTCCGGAGCCGCGACGGTATTCCCACTGTATGAAACCTGCTGCCCTTTTTCCGAGCCGAAGGTCTGTCTCAGATGCAGACTGCCCATAGGGAGGAAGGCGTTCACATATTTACCCTGGAGTCCTTTCGCGAGATTTTCCGCCCCGGTCCAGTCTTCCTTGTCCAGCAGTTCCCTGACCTTGGCAAGCAGCTCGGGACCGCCTGAAGGCACAGGGTTGTTGTCCGGATTGGCGCATCCGCCCCACAAGGTCCCTTCGTTGAGCCATATCAGGTCGTCGGCAACACCACCATAAACGGTGGCTCCAAGGTGGCCGTTGCCCAGCGGAAGGGCTTCCTCGAAACGGGAAGCCGGCTTGTCATATTCCAGGACCAGCCTTTGGGCACAAGCGAATACGGGTATGATGGCGCAGGAGGCGGCCAGCAGGAGTCTCTTTGACAGGTTTGACATAATCATCTATTTGTTATTCAACAGTTAGCGTCGTGCTCTTGAGGTCTGCATCCTGGGATGAGTTGCCAGTCAGAATGGTATATTCCCCAGGCTCGACGGACCACTTCCCACCAGCACCGAAGCACTTGAGCATATCGGAAGTGACCTCGAATTTGACGGTGGTGCTTTCCCCGTTTTTCAGGAATATCCTCTTGAAAGCTTTAAGCTCCTTGACAGGGCGTGTCACGGAGGCATATTCCTGATGGATGTACAGCTGGACCACTTCGCCGCCGTCGTAAGGTCCGTTGTTCCTGACTTCTACGCTGACAGTACCGAATCCCTTTCCGGAAGGAGCCTCCAGAACCGGATCCGAGAATACGAAGGTGCTGTAAGAAAGACCGAAGCCGAACGGGAAGAGGCAACCCGACTCGGAGGTGGCGAACTGGCGGGAATACTGCGAATGCTTGTAGTTGTAGACGTTCTGGACCTGTCCGACACTGCGAGGCATCGTGACAGGCAGCTTTCCGGACGGATTGACCTGTCCTGCAAGTATTTCCGCAATAGCCTGTCCTCCGGCCTGGCCCGGCTCCCAGACATTCAGGATGGCATTGACGTTGTCCTTCGCCCAGGCTATGCTGTTGGCTCTTCCGGTCATGAGTATCATCACGACCGGCCTGCCGGCCGAGCATACGGCTTCCAGGAGCTGCTGCTGCATTCCCGGAAGGTCGAGGTCGTCCCTGTCGCAGTTTTCGCCGCAGGTACGCCCGAAGGCTGAATATCTCTGGGAATTCTCGCCGACCACGACTATGCAGACGTCGGCTGCTGAGGCTTTATGGCGAGCTGCAGCTATGCTCCTGGCGTCCACGTTGGATATCTTTCCGCCGAAGCAAAGGGTGTCGATCGAAGCCGACGGGAAAGCGTCACGGATGCCCTCGGCGACGGTAACCACGGCTGAATCGCTTTGTGGTACTGCCCAGTCGCCCAGGATGGTCTGGCTGTCGGCATTCGGACCGACGATGAATATCCTCCTCGGTGAAGACAGCGGAAGTACCCCGTCATTCTTAAGCAGGACGAGGCCCTGCCTTGCGGCTTCCAGGGCGGTCTTGGAGTGCTCCTCGCAGCCTTCTATGACGGTATTGATCTCAGGGACCGGATTCTCGAACAGGCCGAGTGCGAATTTCATCTCGAGGATCTTTCCGGCGGCCTGGTCTATGCGCTTGACCGGGATCCTGCCGGAATTGACAGCCGCTACGACAGCCTCGAAATAGTTGTCACCCTGCATATGCATGTCTATGCCAGCCTCCACGGAGCGGACGAAAGCCTCGGTGGAGTCCGGGGCCCAGTGATGCATCGAATGGAGGCGCTCGATGTCCATCCAGTCGCTGACCACGAACCCGTCGAAGCCGAGCTCATCCCGGAGCAAGTCCTGCAGCAGCCACTTGTTGCCGTGGCAAGGAATACCGTTCACCTCGTTGTGGGCAGCCATCACAGTACCGACCTTGGCTTCCTTGATGGCCGCAATGAAAGGAGGAAGGTATATTTCCCTCAGCTTTCCTTCGGACACATCCATGGGAGCGGCGTTCAGTCCGCCGAACGGTTCGCCTCCCGCTATCAGGTGCTTGGCACATGCAAGGACGTGGGTGGAAAGGTCCCCGTCGCGTCCCTGCAGTCCCCAGATTTCGTGTTTCCCCATCTCGGAAACCACCAGCGCGTCTTCTCCGAAAGTCTCTCCCATCCTCCCCCAGCGAGGGTCGCGGGCGACATCCAGGTTAGGCCCGAAAGTCCAGTACAAGCCTCTCTGGCGCATCTCGGCGGCAGTTTCCGCACCTATGGTCTCAAGCAGTTCCGGATTGAATGTGGATGCCAGGTTGATATTCGTAGGATACACCGTGCATCCTTCTATCAAGGCATTTCCATGGATGGCATCTATTCCAATCAGGAGCGGGACCTTCAGCCTGCTTTCCTGTGCAAGTTCCTGGAGGGCAGTTGCTTCCTTCGGAGTAAGGCAGTGCAGGAAAGATCCGACCTCGCCCCTGCGGATCTTGTCAGCAAGGTCCTTGTTGCCGAGGTTCTCATCGGTCGCGTCAATATTCTTGTAAGGGGACCCTTGTCCCGGAGGGACGTAGCATGGCGCCACGTACTGGCACATCTGTCCGACCTTTTCCTCCAGGGTCATTTCCTTGAGGAGCAGCGCTGCCCTTTCGGATGGCGGCAGGGAAGTGTCCTTCCAGTCCTTCCTGGAGCACGAAACCATCAGGGCGAGCAAGCCGAGTGCAAGCAGGTATCTTTTCATGTCTTTTTATTTGATGTCAATGACGATCTTCTCGGACACCTTGACCGGATCAAGGTTGAACGTGATCATGCCGTCGGCGTATGTCCATTCCGAAAGGACCTTTCCGTTGACGGATACTTCCGACGCCTTTCCGTCGTTCTGGACGGCGAATGAATATTTCCTTTCGGCAGGGGCTCCTTCGAAGCTGCCCTCGACCGGGTTGACGACTATCCTGACCTGTCCGCCTTTCTCGTGGCATTCGAAGAGAGTGGAAGTCATGAGGCCTTTCTCGTAGCCGTATGACTGCCCGTCGTCGTCGAACATCTTGTAGCAGGAATCACCTTTAGGATAGACTTTGAGGAGGATTTCCTGGAAAGGACGGGCGCCGAGGAACGGTACGTCCGGCTGGGTAGGAATTATGGCTCCTTCGCGGATGAAGAGAAGTCCGGCACGGGTCGCCGGATATTTCCTGGTAAAGGTCTCTCCCTTGCTGACAATCTTTTCTCCGGTCCAGGCGTCGGTCCAGGTGCCCTTCGGGAGGTATATCTCGTTGGTGAATATGCCGACGCAGAAGTTCGGGCCGAACATATACTGGTAGGTCATGTCGTCGCACTTGCGGTCTTCAGGGAAGGTGAGAGGCATCGAGCGGACGATAGGCATTCCGTTGGTGGTGGCCTCCAGCGCCATCGAATAGATGTATGGAGCAAGTGAATACCTGAGCTTGACGTAGAACCGGTAGATGTCCTGCTCCTCCTTGGCATAGTAGAACGGCTGCATCATCGAGAACCAGCTGTTGATCTGGACCCAAGGCAGGAAAAGTCCGAAGTGGAGGCTCGGCATCTCTAGTTCCCTCGGAACGCTCATCACGTCGCAGGAGGTGTTGAGGAAGCCGCTCATTCCCAGGTTCAGCTGGTCGTAGAGGGCGGTCTTGCCGCCGCCGTTGTCTCCGGAAGTAGAAGCGGTCCAATGCTGGGTGCCGGACCAGCCGCCGCAGTAGTGGTGCCAGGTGCGCCGGCCGTTGTAGTTGCGTCCGAGTTCGGCCATCTGCTTAGGCAGCAGCACTTGGTTGAGGTTATGCATCTCGGCGTCGGTGCGGCCGTTGTAGTACTCCCATTTCGGATGGTTGTCGATGGTGCGGGCAGGGTCGAGCTTGAATCCCTCGATGCCCTGGTCCATAAAGGTTTTAAGGTGGTCCATCCAGTGCTCCTGACCGGAAGTCGCGCGTCCTTCGCGCTCAGCGATGATGTCTTCCTCGGTAATGCTCAGATCATATTCCTCACAGAGCCAGAGTCCGAGGTGGAATCCCATCGAGCGGAGCTTGCCGATGAACAGCCTGTGGTGCATGGTCTTCGGGTATTTGTCCTGGAGCCAGTATGGTTCAGGAGAGAAGCGGTCGTAGTTCCATCTCTTTGCTGTGGAGAAGTCGTAGCGTTTCTCCATCCACTGAGGCTCGAGCCAGAATACGTCGCAAGGGACATCGATCTGGCGGAACATCGCCGCATCGTGCAGGATGTCGAACTGCTCTTCGCGCATATTCGGACCGAAGCAGAGTCCGTACGCCCACTTCGGGAGTACGTAGGTCCTTCCGGTAATGATGGTGTAAAGGTTGAGGATGTCAGGCATATCCTCTCCGAGCATCAGGAAGAAGTCGGCTTCGTCGCTGGTGTCGATTATATTGAAAAGGTCTTTGTGTACGCTGCCTACGTCGAAGAAGCTCTTCCTGGTGGAGTTGTCGTATATTCCCCATCCGCGGGAGCTCATCATGAACGGCATCGGGATCTCGGTGTGCTGGTAAGTCGTCCACATCCTGAGGAGCTCGCCCCTGTGCTGGATATGGTCGCGGCTGGTGCTGCCGCCGCCGTAGAAGCGTTCCCCGTCTTCCATCCTGATGCTGATGACGCTGGCCTTGGAAGCGGCGGGTATCTCCCTCTTGTCGACTTCGGCGAACTTGCCCTCGTCGTCACCGATGATACCGCCGTCGTTGGCTACCACGTTGAGGTCCGCCCATTTTTCGTTTACCACATCTCTCAGGTTGGCGGTGAGCTTGTCCTTGTCCGAAAGGAAACGGATATCCCGGACCAGCGCCCGTCCCTTGGAATCGCGGACAGAGATAGCGCCGGTCTTCTTGTTGACCGTCAAGGAATAATCTCCTGAAGTTAGTGTCCATTCGGAGCCCTTGGTACTCTCGGTGGCATTTACTTCAGGCCAGTCTGTCTTGATGCAGCCGTAGCGCTCCATCAGGGACTCCCCGAAATCCTTCCTCGGGCTTACCTTGATCCTGAATATCCCATTGTCGCACGCCTGTACGCTGATTCTGGTGCCGGCGTCGGTCTTGACCTGGCGGTCTTGTCCTGCAAATGCGATCGTGCTGATGGCGATCGCAACCATTGTGATTAGTATTTTTTTCATATTGTTCTGTGGTTCCTTCGTGGACAATTTGTGAAACATAAAGGTAAACATTCTTTCTTTTTATGTCAAAAAAAAATACCAATCGCTGTAGTCGCATGGCATCGTTTTAACCGCGTATCAAAAATCAAAGTCCTTTTATCAAAAAACAATCCACGGTTTTTAAGGCTATATAAATGGTAAAATGGGATTTTTTCCTATTTTTGTGGATGATTATGCACTTTTGCTGGCAAAAACCATCAAAAATTGAAAGGAATAACACTACATACCATCATTATTAAAAATCTGTTTTATGAGTAAACGTTTAATCACGGCATTGCTCGTGTTCCTCACTATGGGAGCATGGGCATTCGCCCAGACAGCCGTATCCGGTAGGGTTACGGACGCGTCTGGTGAACCTCTTGTCGGTGTGAATGTCCTCGTAAAGGGCACGACCATCGGCACAATGACGGACTATAACGGTAATTATTCCCTGAATGTAAAGCAGGGTTCCGTTCTGGTCTTTTCCAGCATTGGTTTCGCCAATCAGGAGGTGACTGTTGGTTCTCAGAAGAACATCAACGTCACACTGAAGGACGACACGGCTTACCTCGACGAAGTCGTGGTGGTCGGTTATGGAACCGCCCGCAAGAAGGATGTGTCGGGTGCTATTGCCAGCGTCAACTACGCTAATGACAAGAACATCACCGCACTGCCGAACCCTAACGCCCTCGCTGCTCTTTCCAGCAAGGTCGCAGGTTTCAGCTATGCTCCTACCACATCAGCAGGTGGCGACAACACCGCTACGATGACCATCCGTGGTAAGAATGCCATCCCTGCTGGAGGTCGTGTTTCATCATCTTCACAGAGCGTCAACCAGCCTCTGCTTGTTGTCGACGGTGTCCTTTCCTATGGTTCGATCAACTCGATCAACACCGCGGACATCCAGAGCATCGACGTCCTGAAGGACGCTTCCGCAGCAGCCATCTACGGATCCCGTGCTGCTAACGGTGTCATCATCATTACCACCAAGAGTGCATCCAGCACCACTCCTAGGGTTGACTTCAATGCAAGTCTGAGCCTTTCCGACTGGACCAGGATGCCAAAGATGGTGACCGACAAGGAGACCTTCCTCAAGAACCGTTTCTATTCTCACAAGTTCCGTGGCGAGGATGACTACAAGAATCTTGAGTGGTCCAGCTATGCCAGCCTCGATGCCGCAGCCGACCAGCTCCTCAGCGAGCGTGAAGGCCAGGCTTGGGACAAGGGCATCTGGACAAACTGGCTCGATGAGATTTCCCGCACCGGTGTAGGTCAGAAGTATGATGTCGCAGTAAGCGGCCGTGGAGAGAAGGCAAGGTACTATGTATCTTCCGATTATACCCGTCAGCAGGGTATCCGCAAGGGTGATGACTACGAGAAGGCCGGAGCAATGGCCAAGATCGACTTCAACGTCACCGATTGGCTCCAGGTTGGTGTCAAGGGTAATTTCCTCCTTGCAAACAGCTGGGGACAGACTGCGAAGATCCAGAATGCTATCTGGATGACTCCGCTTTCATTCGTCCACGCTATCCAGCCAGGATATGAGGATTGGTACAACAGCCACCCGGACGGTAATACCGCCAGCCCTTACTGGGGTGCAGGTACCAACGATTCCCACCTCTGGACCGACCGTAACTCCAAGAGTTACAACCTCAATGGAGTCGGTTATGCACAGATCGACTTCCCGTTCCTCAAGGGCCTCAGCTACAGGATTACCCTCCAGGGACAGCATAACTCTTCATACTCTGATGTCTTCAACAATCCTGAGATTGCTGTCAGCACTGAGTTGACAACCAGTATGGATGATCCTCAGCAGTTCGCTTCACAGGCAAGCGGTACTTCTTCAATGAGCCACTATGCTGCCTGGAACATCGACCAGATCCTCACTTACGGTAAGGATTTCGGAAGGAACCATTTCGATGTCATGCTGGGTTACACCCGTGAGCATACCAACAACAATGGTCTCTCCATTGGTTACAATGGTTTCTCTGTCCCTACCGACCTCAAGCAGTACAATCTTTCCGCTGCTGAGAACTGGAATCCTGGACGTACCCGCGTAGTCACTTCAGCTATCGGTTACCTGTTCCGCGCGAACTACAACTTCGCCAACACTTATTACGCTACTTTCAACTTCCGTCGTGACGGTTACTCCGCTTTCGGTGCTGCCAACAAGTGGGGTAACTTCTATGGTGCATCCTTCGCCTGGGTTCTCAGCAACGAAGGCTTCATCAAGGACATCGACGCCATCAACTTCCTGAAGCTCCGTGCTTCATGGGGACAGAACGGTTCCCGTTCGGTTTCTGCAGGTGCGACTTTCGCAAGTGTGGGTAAACTTACCGGCAACAGCGGTGTCATTACGATGACTTGGCTGGGCGACCAGAGCACGCTCGGTATGACCACCACCAGTATGGCCAACCCTCACCTTAGCTGGGCAACTGTCGAGAAGTATGACCTCGGTCTCGACTTCTCGCTCATCGACAACCGAGTCAACGGTAGCCTCGATGTTTACGCCGGTAACACTACCAATATGCTTGTCCTCAGGAGTGCTCCTTACTTCTCTGGATTCAGCCAGGTATATGACAACGTAGGTAAGATCACCAACAAGGGTGTCGAGCTCGTCCTCAATACCGTCAACATCAACGGTAACGGCCGCGAGACTCTCCGTTGGGAAAGCAACATCGTATTCGACTCCAACGCCAACAAGCTCGTTTCCCTCTTCGGTCCTAACACCAAGGGTGTAGAGGAAGATGATGTTGCAAACGCTCTCGCTTACGGATTCGATTCTTATTATGCTCTCCAGGTAGGTCACCCTATCGGATCTGCTTATGACTACAAGATGCTCGGCATCTTCCAGAACGAGCAGGAGATCAAGGATCACGGTGCTCAGCCTGATGCTGTTCCTGGTGACATCAAGTTCGCTGATATCGCTGGTGATTTAGATGCTGACGGCAACCCGATCCCTGACGGCAAGATCAACGACGCAGATATGACCTTCCTCGGTTCTCCAGATCCTCTGTTCACCCTTAACTTTGGCAACACCTTCAGCTGGAAGAACTTCAGCCTGTACTTCAACTTCCGTTGGGCACAGGGTGACAAGACCCACTTCCTGTGGTTCGACCCTCATGCATTCGGTACCGATATGCGTTCCGGCAACCAGCTTGCTCGTGTAAAGCCTTGGGACGGAGAAGGATCCACCAACGTGTTCCCTCGTTACGGTTACAACAACACCGAGAACAACGCGGCTAACTTCTACCGCTTCTGGAACCAGCGTTCGTTCCTCAAGCTTAAGGACCTCGTCCTTTCCTACAATATCGACCCGAGTATTACAAAGAAGATCGGTCTTTCTGCAACTCGTATCTACTTCGCAGCTACTGACCTTCTCACAATCTCCAACTGGTCCGGTATCGACCCTGAAAACGCCGGTACTATCGCTGCGGGAGCCGGTTCCGACCGCTACGGCAGCAACGGTGCCTACAAGACTGTCACAGTCGGTGTCAATCTCAGTTTCTAATTTAACACAGAAGGAATTATGAAGATCAATAAATTACTCGCCGCTCTTACGACAGTTGTTGTTCTTTTCTCCGCTTGTAACGATGAGGAGTTCATCAAGGAGACTTCCTACCAGAACGACAACGAGGGCTTCTTCCAGTCTCAGAAGGCTATGGAGATCGGCCTTGCTTCCTGCTACGCCGAGGTTCAGTATATGATCTACGGATGTATGCGTACCACTCACTCCTGGATGCTGATGGGATGCAACCTGGATACCTTTACCGAGACCAGCGCCACTGGTAACCTCAACTGGGATGCTATGAATTCCAATAGCGGTTATGCGCGCCACTGGGCTGACTATATGTATGTGCTTGCCAACCGTGCCAACACCGTAGTTGACATGATCGACCAGCATGAAGATATCAAGTATTCTCCTGAATCGATGAAGAACGAACTCCGTGCAGAGGCCGTGTTCATGCGCGCTTGGGCATACAGGGTTCTCGCCGGAATGTACGGCGGTGTCGCTTACAGCGAGCACATGAGCCAGGAGGCCCGTTACGACTATCAGCTCATGCCTCGCGAAGAGGTTTGGGCAAAGTTGGTCGAGGACTTCAAATGGGCTGAGGAGAACCTCCCTGCCACCCCTAGGCTCATGGGTACCGTCACCAAGGCTGCAGCAGCTCATTATCTTGCAGAAATGTGCCTCGCAGTCGGTGATTTCGCAGGTGCACGTGACGCTGCTTCCCGCGTAATCAACGGACAGGATGGCGACTACAAGCTTATGACCACCCGTTTCGGTAACCGTAAGGACCAGACTGTCGACCGCTATGGCAATTCCCTCGCAGCTCCTCAGGGTGCTTACTGGGATCTGTTCCGCTGCTCTGCAATGACTGACGGTAAGATTGCTTCCGACGGTAACTCCAATTCTCCTGAGAACAAGGAGGCTATTTGGGTCTGCCAGTCCGACTTCGGTGAGACCGACCTTTGGACTGAAGGTGGTTCCGGAGACTCCTGGTGGAGAACTCACAATGCTCCTGTCGAGGCTTGTTGGGCACCTTGGCTCCCTATGGGAGGAAAGAACGGCACTCGTACCAGCAGCGACGGAAAAGAAAAGTTCTATGTTTTCACAGCTGATGCTACCTGCTTCCCTGCAGAAGTAGCTCCTGCCGGTGCTCAAGATCCACCAGCCGATATCCCGGAGGCTCAGGGTCGTAAGCTTGCTTACAGCCTCAGTGTGAAGAACGACTCGATTGCTAACCGTGCACAGGGCAACGGTGCCGTCTATGGTCTGACCAATATCGCAACTGAGTGGGTTACCCGCCCTGCCGGTGATCCTCTCGGCAGTGTTTGGGATGACCCTAACGACTTCCGTGGCTCAGAGGTTATGATCCAGCGTGATCCTTATCTCCCTTCCGGGAAGAAGTGGTCCGAGGTCAAGGCTCTCATCAAAGCACGTGCTTCAGCTCATGCCAACGATCTTGACAAGGAGGGTAAGCCTCAGGCTACCAACCCTTATGCTCTGACAGCATCCGACACCATGAATGTTACCCCTCGTTTCTGGAAGTTCTCCGATGACAAGCATCCTAGCAAGTCTACCGGTGTTTACTACGATTGCGACTGGTACATGGTCCGTATCGCTGAGACCTATCTCCTCCGTGCCGAGGCTTACCTTGGCTTGGGCGACAAGGCCAACGCAGCAGCTGACATCAATGTCCTCCGTGACCGTGCCGGTGCGAAGAGGGTTTCTGCAGGTGATATCGACATCGACTACATCGTCGACGAGCGTGTCCGCGAGCTCTTCGGTGAAGAGCAGCGCTGGATCACCCTTAACCGTCTTACCTGCAACCCTAAGGCTACCTACGTTATCGAGAAGTATCCTACCCAGAACACGACTACTACAAACTATATGTACGAGCGCGTCCACAAGTATGGATTCGGATATGAGAACGCGCCAGGCAGCCGTGAGTCATATATCGATATCAATGGCAAGACCCGCCATTATTCCAACTTCAAGCCTCACAACTATGTATTCCCGATCCCTGTCCAGATCATCCAGTCCAACAAGGACTTCGATATTCCTCAGAACGACGGATACAAATAGTAGATAAACTTTCCAATAGACCGGCTCCGAACGGGGCCGGTCTTTTTATAATTATGAGAATCAAACCTTTATTATTGCTTTTATCAGCAGTATTGTTGTTTGGTTGCTCCTCCAAGGGTAGTCTCGAACAAGTCGCCAGGGAGCATATCCAAGCCAAGGTGTTCGAAGCGATGGGTGAAAGGCTTGGGGCTGTAGCCGAGCCTGAGGTCAAGGATATCCAGGTGCTGTACGACTGTGACAGTCTTTGTATCCTCCAGTGCAGGGCTTTGTCCAAGGATGCTGAAGGGAATGACTTGTCAGGTGTAGCCCGCTATATATTCGCAAAGGATCCTTTCCTCAGCAGGGCGAACGGCAAGCCTGCATACTGCGATGCTGCCTTGGGTTCCGAGTATCTGGATTCCAAGGGAATAAAGGAATTCAGGAAGAAGATGGAAGACAATGGCAGTGATATCTTCTTCTATTATCTGGCAATGTGTGAGTTTATAAGATGAATTCGTTCGCGCTTGCATACAGGGAGCAACAGCAGCTGTTTATTTACGACAAGACCTATCTGTACGGTACCCTGTTCAAGGTAGGGGGGCTTTCAACCCTTCTTGCCCGTTTCATCGTGCAGTTTTTCTGGAACCCGAGAGTGGCTATGGCCGTCACGATGGTGTTGCTGGCTCTGTCCGCTTATATGCTGTGGGTGGCTGCTAGGGAATCCTGCAAGGACTGGAAGATCATTCCGTTGTGTATCATTCCAGCCTTATTCCTGTATTCATCCCTGTCAGACAACGGTCTTCATTTCGATTATCTGACTTCCATCCTGTTGGTTCAAGCCGGACTACTCATATTCAAAGGTATCCGCTCGCGGCGCCTTCTCTGGGGTATGCTGCTGACAGTCATCCTTTATTTCACCGCTGGACCGGCGGCTATTCTGTTCGCGGTCGGTGCGTTAATCCTGTCCCTGGACCGTCCAAAAGCCAGTTTGCTGTTGTTTCTGCTCGTTTATGCACTCTGTGCGATCGTGGCTTATTCAACAGCAGCGGTTCCTACAATGGCCGAGGCCCTCACTCCTTCATTCCATTACGATATGGACGCCAAGATGACAACATTCCACTGGGCCGCTTGGATTGCGCTGCCTTTTGTCATGTTGTTGTCATTCCTTGCCCGGAAAGCAAAGCTGAAGGACTGGACGGTATTCCTAACCGGACTCGTCCTTGCATTTATTGTATTCATCCCTTCAAGAAGTTTTTCGAAAGGGATGGCGAGTGAACAGCCAAACCTTGCCTATGTTTTCGAGTATTATACAGATAATGAGGATTGGGACGGTCTGATCGAGGCCTGCAATAAGGCACCATGGCTTCCTCGCACTGCCAATTATCTGAATATGGCCCTTGCCTGGAAGGGAGAGCTTGCAGAGCATCTTCTGGATTATGATCAAAGAGGAGCTCAGGCGCTGGTGATGATAACGAAAGATCGTGCTGTTGATGTAGCCCAAGCCCACATTATGATGGCCATGGGAAACGTTGCAGCTTCCCAAGACGTGGCCTTCAATTCACTGGTGTCTCTTAATGGTTATTGCCCTGCAATGGTGAAGATCAATGCACAGGTAGAATTGATGCGCGGGACCTATGGAGTGGCGGACAAATATATTTCTTTGCTTGAAAAGACACTCCATTACCGTAAATGGGCCAAAGAACACAGGCGCTTCCTTTATGACGATGCAGCCGTCGAGGCGGATTCCCTGCTTGGGAACGGCCGCAGGAATCTTACTGCAGAAGACGCTTTCGTGATGTACACGAACCCGATGGCGGAACTGTTCCCGATCCTGGATGCCAATCCTACTGATAACAGGGCTCTGGAATATGGCTTGTGCTATCTGTTGCTGGCCAAGGACCTGAATTCCGTCAAGCATTTCATAACTGATTATTACAGTTCACCGGATTCTCCGGCACTTCCTCGGATAGCCCAGGAGGCGATGGTGTTCTACAGCGAGTATTCCAGGAATATGGAAGGAGTCGAGCCTTTCGGCTTGGACTGGTGCTTCGAACACGGGGTCGAACCGGAAACCGTGGCACGCTTCGAAGAATACAAGAACGCTGCTGTGGCGGGCCCGATGTCGCTGAAGCGGTTCAAGGGTACGTATTGGTATTATCTGGTTCATACGGAAATATAAGGAGCAATGATTATGAAGAAGGTAGTTATAGCGGTTCTGGTATTCCTTCCGTTCCTGATTTCGGCAGCTTCTTGTTCCGAAATGCCGAAGGAAGTCGCGCAGTCGGGCGAAGAAGCTACTATATTTCCTGATTACAAAGACGTTACGGTCCCGGAGAACATAGCTCCGCTGAATTTTGAGTATAATGGGACTGAAACGTGCTTCCTTTCCGTCGACGGGAAGGTGCTGAAGCCTCGCAGAGGCGGAAGGTTCGTATTCGGCAGGAAATTATGGAAGGATATGATGTCAAGGGACTCAGTGGAGATGTCGCTTTCCGTTCTCAGGGGCGGGAAGTGGGTATCCTTCAAGCCGTTCAAATTATTCGTGTCCCGCGACAGGATAGATCCTTGGATTTCCTACCGCCTGATCCCTCCCGGCTACCAGGGCTGGCAGAAAATGGGCATATTCCAGCGCGACCTCACTTCATATTCCCAGAAAGCTATCATAACCAACGACTTGACTGGTGGAAACTGTATGAATTGCCACACTTACTGCGGCAATGACCCTTCCAGGATGGTATTCCACGTGAGGTCTTCATTCGGGGGAACCATCATTGCACGGGAGGGAATGATGGAGAAACTGAATACGAAGACCGACTCCACTATCAGCGCCTTGGTCTATCCTTACTGGCACCCTTCGGGAGATTATATTGCATTCTCTGTCAACAAGACCCTTCAGGCTTTCCACAACCACGACGCCAACCGCATAGAGGTTTATGACGAAGCATCCGACGTGGTAGTTTACGATGTCAGGAACCATACGGTCACGTGGTCGCCGCTGACAAAATCCGAAGAGAGATTCGAGACTTTCCCGACCTTTTCTCCTGACGGCAAGTGGCTTTATTTCTGTTCCTCTGAAGCCGTTGCTCCGATGCCGGAAAAGCACAAGGAAGCGAAGTACGGCCTCTACAGGATTGCCTTCGATCCGGAAAACTGCACATTCTCGGATTCGCTTGAGTGTGTGTACGATGCGCCTGCGGAAGGGGCCAGCGTGTCCTTCCCGCGAATCTCTCCGGACGGCCGTTTCCTTTGTTTCACACGCCACGGCTACGGCAATTTCTCCATCTGGCACAAGGATGCGGACCTCTGGACCGTCGATCTTTCCGACGGCACGGTACGTCCGATGGAACAGGCCAATTCCGATGATGTTGACAGTTTCCATACCTGGAGTTCCGACGGCCGCTGGCTGGTGTTCAGCAGCCGCAGGGATGACGGTCTCTATACACGGCCGTATTTCTGTCACGTCGATTCATCCGGGAATGCTGCGAAGCCTTTCCTGCTGCCTCAGCGCGACCCCGGACGCTATTACAAGAAGTTGATGGAATCATACAACCTGCCTGCTTTCACTGTATCCAAGGTAGGCTATTCCAAGAGATCGGTAGTGAATACCATAAGGGGAGCGGAAGAGATTCCAGTCGGCATAAGGTGATGCTTATGAAGAGGGTTTTCTTTTTGGCTTTCAGTTTATTCCTTTCGGCGATCTGCTTTGCACAGTTGTCGGTAACAGAAAGGAAACTCGAAGAATTCAAGGACCTGAAACTGGGTCTTTTCCTTCATTGGGGCCTGTATTCCCATGCAGGAGGAGACTGGCAGGGCCGTCGGTATAAAGGCGGCGAGCATTTTATGCTGTACGAAAGGATCCCGCTCAAGGAATATGCAACGCTTGCCGGAGAATTCAACCCTTATCTCTTCGATGCCGACCGGTGGGTCGAGGATGCGATGCACGCCGGGATGAAATATCTCGTAATCACGACGAAACACCACGAAGGGTTTGCGATGTTCGATTCCAAGTGCAGCGACTACAACATCGTCAAGATGACTCCATACGGCAAGGATCCGCTCAAGGCTTTGGCCGATGCTTGCCACAGGCACGGGATGGGTCTGGGTCTGTATTATTCCCTCGGCAGGGACTGGGAGGATCCCGACTGTCCGACGGACTGGCCGGAAAAGGGAGGCCGGAGCAATACATGGGACTATCCGGACGAGGATGCCAAGGATATATCGAAGTATCTCGAGCGTAAAGTTTTACCTCAGGTTACCGAACTGCTGACCAATTACGGTAAGGTTGACATAATGTGGTTCGATACGGCAGAACTCGTGGACAAGGACCAGAGCCGTGCCCTGCGCGACCTTGTGCATACCCTGCAGCCAGAGTGCTTGATAAACGACAGGATAGGCAACGGGATGGGAGACTATGCGACGGTCGAGCAGAAGCTGACTCCCGGAATCGACCCCAAGCCCTGGGAAGCCTGTATGACGATGGGCTGGGGCTGGGGTTACAATAAATATGATAGGAAATACAAGACTCCCGTTGAAATCATCCGCTACTTTACGGATATAGTGAGCAAGGGAGGCAACCTTCTCCTGAATATCGGTCCGAAAGGGGATGGATCCTGGCCGGACCTTTGCCGGGACAACCTTGCCGCCCTTCACGACTGGCTCGAGGTAAACGGAGAAGCGATCTACGGGACCCGCCAGTGGCGTACTTTCGGAGAAGGTCTCGACTCTTCCTTCGTCAGGGAAGCTGAAGCGATGAAGGCCAAAGAAGGGGCATATGAAGTCCTTCCCGAAGGGATCATTCCGGATTTCCGATACACGTCCAAGGGTCGTTACGTATATGTCCTTGTGAGGAATGTCCCGTTGAGAGACTTCACACTCAAGGCATTCGACGAAGGGGACCGTATCCGTTCGGTTAGGCTGCTTTCGGGGAAGAGGAGAGTCAAGTGGAATCTTTCGTCCGAGGGTCTGGACATCCATCTGGACAGCCCTGCGGACCACGAAATATATGTCCTGAAAATCAAACTGAAAAAGAGTAATCAATAATACTGTATTTATGAAAAGAACAATCATTCTGATCCTGGCTGTGGTATTCCTCTCGCTCGATGCCGGAGCCAAGGTCTATGATGCTACCGGTTTCGGGATAAGGCCGGACGGCATCACCCTGAATACCAGGTCTATCCAGAGCGCGATCGACCTGATCAGTTCCCGAGGCGGAGGTGTCTTGGAATTCCCTGCGGGGAAGTATCTGTCCGGCAGCATATTCCTGAAAACCGGAGTTGAGGTCAGGCTTCTCGAAGGAGCTGTCCTGCTGGGATCCACGAACCCTTATGACTATGAGTGCGTGGGAACCGACTATGGTTTCATCCTCTCCAAGGACCAGAAGGATATCGCCGTGACCGGGAAAGGGACTATCGACGGGCAAGGATTCGCTCTTGCGACCAATTTCGTGATCCAGGTGCATATGGGCGTGCGTGAAGATGCCCTCAGGCACGACAGGACTTCACGCCGCCCGAAACTGTTCTATCTCAGGGAGTGCGACCGTATCCTGATCGATGGGGTCAAGCTAAAGGACGCCGGAGAGTGGACTCTCGTATGCGACCAATGCGAGCATCTGACTATCAGCGGGATAGACATGGACAGCAAGAACTATTGGAATAACGATGGTATAGACATCGTGGACTGCCGTCACGTCTTGATAAAGGACAGCCACATCGATGCTTCGGATGACGCCCTGTGCCTGAAATCCCATTCCAAGGATCACCTGTGCGAGGACATCGAGATCAGGAACTGCAGGGCCCGCTCGAGCGCCAGCGCCATAAAGTTCGGAACGGTTTCAAGGGGAGGATTCAAGGATATCCGGATCATCAACAACGTGGTCTATGACACTTACAGGTCTGCGATTACCATCGCTTCGGTAGATGGAGCTGAGATCGAGAATATACTGGTGGACAGCCTCTATGCGACCAATACCGGCAATGCCATATTCCTCAGGACAGGGGAGCGCTGGCACGGCGGCAAGAGAGGGTATCTTCGGAATGTCGTGCTTTCGAACATCCATGTGGAAGTTCCTGCCACCAAGGCAGATGCGGGCTATAGCTATGAGGGTCCGATAGAGGACCTTCCAAGGAATATCTCTCCTGCAAGTATCGTTGGTATCCCTGAGATTCCGATCGAGAACATCACATTGCGGAACGTTGAAATAATCTATCCGGGTGGAGGAGACAGCAACTATGCATTCAGAGGCACGACTCCGGAAGAGCTTGAAAGCGTCCCGGAGATGAAGGATTACTATCCGGAATTCTCTCAGTTCAAGGAACTTCCGGCTTGGGGGCTCTACATCCGCCACGCGAAAGGGATCACCCTTGAAGGGGTCCGTCTGGTGGCCGCGATGGAGGACTATCGTCCGGCAGTCGTAGCAGACGATGTATATAAGCTGAAGATCAAGGACATCAGCATTGTCGAGCCGAACAACGGCAAGAAGAAGGAAATCATCAAATACAAGACGAAATGAGAAAGGCCATAGCAACCGCCATCCTGCTGCTGGCAGCTGTCAGCCTCGGGGCAAAACAATATTACGGATCATATTTCGGGATGAAGTCGGACGGGGTTACCAACAATACCACGTCCCTCCAGAATGCAGTTGACTGGATAAGCAAGAACAGCCCTGGGGACACCCTGACCCTCTGGGTGGGCCGTTACCTGACAGGAACTGTGTACCTCAAGTCCAATGTCACCATCCAGCTGCGTGAGGGTGCCGTGCTTGTCGGTGTTCCGTCTGCCCACGATTATTATTCAGACGGTGCGGCCTCGGCTATCCTGGTGGCCGATGGTCAGGAAAACATCCATCTTTTCGGTTTGGGAGTCATCGACGGCAATTCATCCCGGCTGCTCCCATCCATCAATGAACAGAAGGACAGGGGATATCTCCAGGAGGGCTGGTGCGCCCCTGCACTTGTCTATTTCAAGGATTGCCGCAACGTCAGCCTGAACGGGTTGCTGCTCATCAATCAATGCGCCCGCGAAGAGGTCATCTTCACGGGCTGCACTGATGCGGTATCCAATCCCGCCAAAAAGCTTTAGTTTTTGAAGGCCTTCTTTACGGGTTTCCGGGACATCTCGAAATGGAGCGTGGCTCCGTCCTTTATGTCATCGTAGCGGATAACCGGTTCGGACAGTCGTTTTCCGTTCAGCCATGCGGCCTTGACATAGACGGCGTCCTTGTTCCAGCCCTTGGTGGTCATCTTGATTTGCTTGCCGTTCGATAAGGTCATCGTCATCGAAGGAACGCAAGGAGAGCCTACATAGTACCAGTCGGCGACAGGGCAGAAAGGATAGAATCCGAGGCAGTTGAACAGGTACCAGGCGCTCATCTGCCCGCAATCGTCGTTGCCGCTGAGCGAACCTGGCTCGTTGCCGTAGTAGTTTTCGGCTACGTACCTGACCCATTTCTGGCAGTTCCACGGCTCACCGAAATAATCGAACAGATAGGTGACGTGATGGCATGGCTCGTTGCCGTGCCAGTAGCCGCCGATCCTTCCCCAGATGTCGTGGGCGCCAGGGATGTCTTCCGGGAGTTCGATTGTGAAGAGGTTGTCCAGATATTCCTTGAGCCTCTTCCTTCCGGCAATGCTTACGTAGCCGTCGAAGTCGTGGAATACGCTCCAGGTGTACTGCATGGTGAACCCTTCCGTGATGTCACCCCAGCCGTTGACTGAGCCCGGGCCCTGGTAGGCGATAGGGGCGAAAGGAGTACGCCATGCACCCTTGGAGTCCTTGCCGCGCATGTATCCGGTCTCAGGGTCGATGAGGTTCTTGTAGTTCATCGACCTGTTGAGGAAGAACTTGTAGTCCTCCTCATGGCCGAGCTTTTTCGCAACCTGGGCGATGCACCAGTCGTCGTAAGCATATTCCAGGGTCTTGGAAACGGATTCCTTCTCCAGGTCGAAAGGAACGTAGCCGAGGGAGGTGTATTCAGGGATACAGTCGTAATGGGCATTGGTGGCGGTGGTCTTCATCGCCTGGAAGGCGCGTTCGTAGTCGAAGCCAGGCACATCCTTCATGATCATGTCCGCCAGTACGGAACAGGAGTGGTAGCCGATCATGCACCAGGTCTCGCCGCCGTAGAATGACCAGTACGGAAGCATATGCTCGGCGCTCTTGTCGAAGTGGGCGAGCATGGAGTTGGCGATATCGGCCTGCAGAGGTCTGTTGACAAGGTTCATAAGTGGTTCGAAGGCCCTGAAGGTATCCCAGAAGGAGAACGTGGTCACGTTGGTGAAGCCTTCGGCCTTTCCGATGGTGCCGTCATGTTCGCGGAACCTGCCATCGGTGTCCTGGAATACGAACGGGTGCAGCATGGTGCGGTAGACGCTGGTGTAGAAGGTCTGCCGGAGGACTTCATCGCCGGAGTCGAGGGAATATGTTCCGAGGGCCTTCTCCCAAGTGGTTTCTGATTCGGTCAGGACGGCCTGGAAGTCCTTGCCGTCCAGTTCCTTGAGGTTGAGTAAGGCTCCGTCGGTTCCGACTCCTGAGACTGCCACCTTGACTTCCAGCTGGAATGGTTGACCCTCCAACGATGAATGCCGCTGCTTGGCCGTCTCGCTTCGCTCAACCCCACCGCTCGCTCTGCTCGTGGTCCCACCTCTTACAGTGCCGAGGGTGGCATGGGCCTCAGCAGCGGCATTCACCATTGTTGCGAGTTCCTTCCGGTCATTATAAGGAGAAGTGTCGCCGTCGAAGCGGAGGAGGACCTGCAGTTTGCGTCCCCAGGCTTCGAGCGAGCTGCGGAAGCGCTTGGTGTCATAGATGACCGGCTTGCCGTCCTGCAGGATAGTGAAATCCTTTATCGGTTCGGAGAACCTGGCCGCGAAGAATACTTTCCTGCCGGGGTTCCATCCTGCAACTACCTTGCTGCCGATGACGGTATATTCATCAAGCAACCGGACTTCGGACCATTCGCAGTCCCATTTCAGGGTGTGGTCGAGGTCGATCATCAGGACAGCTCCGTGCTTGACCGGAAAGGTGAACATGAATATTCCGGAATGCATCGCGGCGGTCATTTCGGCCTTTACCCCACTGTCCAGGGTGATTCCGTAGTATCCCGGGTGGGCTTGCTCCTTGGCGTGGTCGAGCTTGGAATACTCGGGCTTACCGTTCATTCCGGGAAGGAAGAGAAAGTCTCCCAGGTCCGGGATTCCGGTACCGCTCAGGTGGGTGAGGCTGAAGCCTTGCACGTATGGTTTGGAATACTTGTATCCGGCGGCGCAGTCATAGTCCTTGTCGTCGCAGTCCGGACTGATCTGTATGGCTCCGTACGGGAGCTGCGGTCCCGGATATACATTCCCGAACCCGTCCGTCCCCACGAACACGTTCACATCATCTATCAACCTCTTCGTCCCGTCGGTTCCGGGCGAAACGGCCTCCCGGGATCTATTGCTTCCGGAAACAGGTAATAATGAAAGAGTTATGGCAGCAATGGCCGAAATGGCTAATCCTTTTGCGATATTCATGGTACTACGATTGATTATTCGCAAAGATAATGATTTCCTGCAACAATGATTCTCGCCAAACTGCTGCACGGGGACCGGCCTCCGACGGCCTTCCAGTGCGGGTCAGTGTGCAGCAGTTCGGCGGAAAATGAGTAATCCGGAGAAAGGGTCGGCGCAGAATCAAACCACACTACCGCGTTTGGGTGAATTCTTATTTGTGCATATCAAGAATAATCGTCAACTTTACATCCGTACGGATCATCCGAAGTCATCGCATTGATGATGGGAGAATGAGGCGTGAGAGAATTGTGATGAAACAGGAGTTTTTCCATATGTGCGCCAAAGGCGCAGATTCCCGTAACTTCATACTTGGTGAATCAGACTTTTTTACTGCATTTAACCTGGTTGGCGTTTGTGCAGCTAATACGAATGTGGTAGTCGTTTCTTTTTCCATCGAGGAGAGTCATCCTCATGCTCTGCTATGGGGTACCTGTGAAGATTGTACCAAGTACAAATACCTCTATGAAACTCAATATATCCACTACGCAGCCGCAGGGAGAAGCGGAGGATCCGATCTGGTCTTTCGTTGTGAATTGTATCCGATAGGGGATGACTTTGATTATTTGCGTAATGTGGCTGTATATACTATCATCCAACCGACAAAAGATGGAAAACAGGTTATGCCGTATGATTATCGATGGGGAACAGGGTCGATGTATTTCAGGACCGGTCATCATACTCCTGTATGGTATTTTGACGATAAAGGAATAATTCACCAACCTGTATCCATCGGTACTTTGGGGAAGAGGGAGCGAAACAACATTCTCCATTCCAGAATCCTTTCGGTACCGGATGATTGGCTGGTTTGCAATGGTTTAATCCTTCCGGACAACTATGTTGATGTGGGACGTTTCGAATCCATTTACGGTACTTGCAACCGTTTTCGTGTTTACCTGTCGAGTACCAAGAGCAGGGAAGAGGCAATGCTTGCAAGGATGGCGGAATACAGGGGTGTGATGCTGGAGGATATTGAAGCTCGGAAAGTCTGCGGTGAACTAAGCCGCCAGTTATTCAATACCCGTGATACGCGGAAATTGGATGCAACCCAAAGAATCATGCTTGCCCAGCAGCTTCGCCGGCAGTTCAAGCTGACCTTCCGTCAACTCTCTACTCTTGTCCGTCTTCCAGAAACGGAAATCAGGACCTTCGTCCGCTAAACTTGATTATTCTCGCCAAACCGCTGCACGGGGACCGGCCTCTGACGGCCTTCCAGGGCGGGTCAGTGTGCAGCAGGGCTCGATTTCGACCCCTGCTGCACGGCAACCCCTCTTACAGGTTCCTGTAGGGCACCTGCGCGTGCAGCAGTTCGGCGGGGATCCCCGGCCGGAACCGGGGATGACAAGCGGGGCAGGGGATGACAGGTTAACGCACCTTGCCGGTCATGGAGTATGGTTTGTCGGAGGCTTTGCGGCCGCGGGATTTGTTCGGCTTTGAGGCCATCACGAATTCGAGTGTGCCGCCGGCGAGGAGGTCGCCGTGGGTGATGTACATCTTGTCATATTCCTTGCCGCGCAGGAGCACCTTCTTGACGTAACGGTTCTTGTCCGACACTCCGGAAGCCTTGACTTCCAGCGTGTTGCCGTTAGGCAGCGCAATCCTGGCAGCCTCCATGTACGGAGCTCCCAGTACATACTGGTCGCTTCCCGGGCAGACCGGATAGAAGCCCAGGACGCTGAATATGTACCACGCGCTCATCTGGCCGCAGTCGTCATTTCCGCCCAGTCCCTTGATTTCCGGACGGTACATCCGGTTGATGATTTCCCTCATCCAGTACTGCGTCTTCCAAGGCTGTGAAGTCCAGGCATAGAGGTAAGGGATATGGTGGCTCGGCTCATTTCCGTGGACGTATCCTCCGATCAGGCAGTCCTTGGTGATATCCTCGTTGGTGGCATAGGCATATTCAGGCAGGTCTTTGCTGAAGAGTTCGTCGAGCGCGGCGGTGAATTTCTTCTCTCCGCCCATCAGGTCCATTACGCCATACACGTCCTGTGGGGCGTGGAAGGTGAAATTCAGGGAATTGCCTTCGATGAAACCCTCGCCCATGGTCTGCATGATGTCGAAATCCTCCTTGAAGGACCCGTCGGCATATTTCGGACGGCAGAAGCCAAGGTCGGGATCGAATACGTTGCGGTAATACAGGGCCCTGGCGGCATATTCCTTCTCGACCTCCTTGTCGCCCGCGAGGCGCGCGGTGTTCCAGATGGTCCAGTCGTCGTAGGAATACTCGAGGGTGTTGCTGGCTGCCGTGGTGATGTGGTCGTAAGGGACATAGCCGAGCTTCATGTAGTCACCCAGGCCGCTGTACCATGGCTGCCTGGAAGTGGTGACCATGGCCTCGAGGGCGCGGGCCTTGTCGATGTCCAGTCCCTTGGTGATCGCGTCTGCGAGTACCGGCACGGCGTGGTAGCCGCTCATGCACCAGTTCTCGTTGGCCATATGGCTCCAGACAGGGAGCATCTTGAGTACGTTCTGGTCGTAGTGGGCCAGCATCGACTCCACCATGTCCCGGTCGCGGTCCGGCTTGAAGAGGGCCAGGAACGGATGCTCGGCACGGTAGGTGTCCCAAAGGCTGAAGACTGTGTAGTTCGTGAATCCGTCCGCCTTGTGGATCTCGTGGTCGAGGCCCCTGTAGGAACCGTCCACGTCCATATAGACCGAAGGGTTGATCATAGTGTGGTAGAGCGAGGTGTAGAACATCTTCTTCTGGGCATCGCTGCCCTCGACCTCGATCTGGGAAAGTTCTTTCTCCCAGGCTGCGCGGGCTTCGCTGCGGACCTGCTCGAAGGATTTGCCAGCGGCTTCGGCTTCCAGGTTCTTCAGGGCTCCGGTCGTACCTGTTGAGGAAAGAGCCACTTTCACGGTGAGTTCCGGATTCCTGGCGGTGTCGAACCTGAACCAGGCTACGAGCTTGCGTCCGGCCATGGCCGCGAAGTTGTGGTATTGGTCGAACTTGCTCCAGCCGCCCTTGTAGTTGACCTTCTCCCGGTCGATGTAGCCATATTCGATGATAGGCTGGGAGAATGAAATGGCGAAATAGGTATAGTTGGTGCGGGCCCATCCGTCGGTTATGCGGTAGCCTGTGACCAGATGGTCGTTCTGCACCTGGACTTCAGCCCAGAGGGTCTTGCCGTCATAGTCGTAGATGGCGTGGATCAGGTCCAGGATGATCTGGCTCTGAGACTCCCGGTCGGAGCCGGGAGTGACGGCAGGGAAGGTATATTGATGGACTCCGACCCTCTGGGTGGCGGTGAGCCTGGCCTTGATGCCGTAATCCTTCAATGTAACTTCGTAGTATCCCGTTTCAGCCTTTTCGCTGTCGTGGGAGAAGCGGCTGCGGAATCCGCTGTCAGGGTTGTCCGCGGTGCCCGGATTCAATTTCAGAGGGCCTGTGGTCGGCATGATGAGGATGTCCCCCAGGTCGGAGTGGCCTGTACCGCTGAAGTGGGTGTGGCTGAATCCGACGATGGTCGGGTCTGAATACCGGTACCCGGCGCAGGTCTCATATACCATCGGCTGGTATTTGCCATTGATATTGTGAGGGATCGTGTCCGTGTCAGGACTGAGTTGCACACCACCGAAAGGCACGCATGCTCCCGGGAAGGTATGTCCCATCCCGTCGGTTCCGATGAAAGGATCTACATATGAAGTAATTGCCGGTCCCTGGGCATGGACCATCGCGCATATGAGCAGGGCGGAACCTGCCGCTAGAAGTGTCTGTTTCATAGTTTCAAAGATAGTCAAAAGTATTGTTTTTTGTGGAAAAGTGGTTAAATTTGTCTTTAAGTGCCATATAACTTTAATACTATGCCAGTAAAAAAAATCGTACTGTCACTCTTTTTCGTACTTGCGACCCTTACGGCTATGGCTCAGACCAAGACCGTGAAGGGTATCGTCTATGAGGACGAAACGGGTGAGCCGATGATCGGAGCGGCGGTTACCATCGCCGGCACGACCAAGGGCGTGGCGACCAATGCTGACGGTTCATTCACGCTCGCTGGAGTGAAGCCTTCCGACAACCTCAAGTTCGAGGCTATGGGAAAGGTCGCCCAGATCGTCAAGGTCGGAGACATGACCAACTTCATCATCAAGCTTTCCGATGACAAGAACCAGCTGGAAGATGCTGTCGTGGTCGCGTTCGGAAAGCAGAAGAAGGAAAGCGTGATCGGCTCCGTGACCGCCATTGACGTGCAGACGTTGAAAGTTCCGTCCAGCAACCTCACGACCGCGCTTGCAGGAAACGTTGCGGGTATCATCGCATACCAGCGTTCGGGTGAGCCGGGCCAGGACAACGCCGACTTCTTCGTCCGTGGTATCACGACTTTCGGTGCCAACACCAGTCCGCTCATCCTCATCGACAACATCGAGCTGACCTCCACCGACCTCGCCAGGCTCCAGCCGGACGACATCGAGAGCTTCTCGATCATGAAGGATGCTACTGCGACGGCCCTTTACGGAGCCCGCGGTGCAAACGGTGTCATATATGTCACCACGAAGAGGGGACAGGAGGGACCGGCAAAGATATTCGCCCGTGTTGAGACTTCGATTTCGTCTCCGACTTCGACAGTGGAGCTGGCCGACCCGGTGACCTATATGAAGTCTTACAACGAAGCAATATCGACCCGCGACCCTCTGGGTGAGCTGATGTACAGCTACGACAAGATCGAGCAGACCGGCAAGCCGGGAGCCAACAGGCTTATCTATCCGGCCAACGACTGGTACGATATGCTGTTCAAGAAGTATTCTACCGCATACAGGGCGAATGTTTCGGCACGAGGCGGAGGAAAGGTGGCTACCTACTATGTCACGGGAGGTTTCACCCAGGATACGGGTATCTTGAAAGTCGACAAGCGCAACTCATTCAACAACAATATCGACCAGAAGACGTACACCCTCAGGTCCAACGTCGACATCAATATCACCCCGACCACCAAGCTGGCCGTCCGACTTACCGGTAACTTCACCGATTATACCGGACCGCTCAACGGAGGTGACGCCGTGTACAAGCAGGTCGTCCATTCCGATCCGGTACTGTTCCCGGCCTACTATCCGGCCGATGACGACCATGTCGGCATCCAGCACATCATGTTCGGTAACTACGACGACGGTTCGTATTCGAACCCTTACGCCGACCTGGTGCGCGGATACAAGGATACCCAGCGTTCCCAGATGATCGCTGCGGTGGAACTGAACCAGGACCTCGATTTCATCACCAAGGGCCTGCACTTCATGACCCTGTTCAACCTGACGAGGCTGAGCTACTACCAGGTTTACCGCCAGTTCCATCCGTTCTATTATACGCTTGACAGATACGACTCATACACCGGAGAGTACCACGTTCAGAGGATCAATGACAACGGTACCGACTACCTGTCATATTCCGAGGGCGACAAGACCATCACCAACACGATGTATTCCGAGAGCCGCCTCAACTGGGCGCGCGAATTCGGGCGCAGCGATGTCTCAGGCCTTCTGGTACTAACGGCCCGCGAGCAGCTCAACGCGAACGCCGGCTCCCTCCAGAAGTCGCTGCCATCCAGGAACGCCGGCCTCTCCGGACGTTTCACCTACGGATGGGACAAGCGTTACTTCGCGGAGTTCAACTTCGGCTACAACGGTTCCGAGCGTTTCCACAAGAGCCACCGCTGGGGTTTCTTCCCTTCGGTGGGTGCTGCATGGATGATCTCCAACGAGAAGTTCTTCAAGCCTTTGACCAACGTGGTCAACAACCTGAAGTTCCGTGCTTCCTACGGTCTCGTGGGTAACGACAACATCGGTAGTTCCAGCAACAGGTTCTACTACCTCTCCGAGACGAATATGACCAGCGCGGCACGAAGGGCTTATTTCGGTGAATTCCAGGGTGTAAGCTATGATGGTATCAGCGTATCCCGCTATGCCAACGAAGCCATCACCTGGGAGAAGTCCTACAAGAGCAACTTCGCGGTTGAGCTCGGCCTGTTCAAGAAACTCGACATCATCGCAGAGTACTTCACCGAGCACCGTACCGACATCTTCATGACCAGGGCCGACATTCCTGAGACCATGGGTCTCGAGGCAGCCATCTCAGCCAACATCGGAGAAGCCAAGGCCCATGGTGTGGACATCCAGGCCGACTACAAGCAGGTATGGAGCAAGGACTTCTGGACTTCCGCCCGTGGTAACTTCACATATTCCACAAGCAGTTACCTCAAGTATGAGGAGCCTGAATATGCGGAGAGCTACCGCCAGCATGTCGGTTATTCCCTCAAGCAGACCTGGGGATATATCGCAGAGCGCTTGTTCATCGATGACGAGGAGGCGGCCAACTCTCCTTCCCAGGCAGCGTTCGGCAGCCAGTACGGCGGAGGTGACATCAAGTACACCGACGTCAACGGCGACGGAATCATCAACGAAGCCGACATGGTGCCTATCGGACTTCCGACAACTCCTGAGATCATCTACGGTTTCGGAGCTTCGCTCGGATGGAAGGGCTTCGACTTCAGCGTGTTCTTCCAGGGGCTGGCCAACGAATCCTTCTGGATTGATGCCAGCACCAATTACAACCCATCCAAGAACATTGCCGGTACGGCTCCGTTCGTCCATAACACACAGTTGCTCAAGGCTTATGCTGACAGCCACTGGAGCGAGGACAACCGCGACATCTACGCCCTATGGCCACGCTACAGCGCATATTCCAACACGAACAACTCAGCCACCAGTACCTGGTGGATGCGTGATGGAGCCTTCCTGCGTCTCAAGCAGCTTGAAATCGGTTACACCCTTCCTTTCAAGCTCACCGAGAAATGGAGGATAGAGAGTGCCAGAGTCTATTTCCAGGGCAACAACATGCTCTGCTGGAGCCGCTTCAAGCTATGGGATCCGGAACTTGCAGGATCAGGCCTCAACTACCCGATCCAGCGTACTTTCAACATCGGTTTCCACGTGACCTTCAAATAATAGAGAGCTATGAAGAATATGAATGTACTGAAATGTTTCGCCTTGGCAGCCGTGGTACTTTCCACGACCGTGTCTTGCAACAAATATCTTGACGTGGTTCCTGACGACGGAGTCGCGCGTATCGACATGGCTTTCAACCTGCGTTCTTCAGCCATCCGCTATCTAGGGACCTGCTATTCCTACATGCCGGTGGACGGCAACGTGATCCATGATTCCGCGATGCTGACCGGCGACGAACTCTGGGACCTCGTGGGAAGGATCGTCTCCAATACGAACGCCCGTGTTCCGAACGGTTATTTCCAGATTGCGAGAGGTTTCCAGAGCGCATCCAATGTCAGGGCCAATGACTGGGCTGACATGTACAAGGGCATCCGCTGCTGCGACATCCTCGTCGAGAATATAGACCGGGTTCCGGACATGACGCTCCAGGAGAAAATGCAGTGGAAGGCAGAGGCTACTTTCCTCAAGGCTTATTACCACTTCCACCTGGTACGCAAATGGGGTCCTGTCCCGATCATACGCGAGAGCCTGCCGATCGACTCCGATATGGAGGCTGTCCGTATGTACCGTGACAACATCGACGACTGCTTCGACTATATCATCTCCCTGCTGGACCAGGCAATGGAGAACCTTCCTGTGACCGTGCAGTCAAACGACGAACTCGGAAGGATTACCAGGCCTATCTGCGCTGCTTTGAAGGCCAGGGTGGCGGTATATGCTGCCAGTCCTCTGTTCAACGGCAACGAGGAAGAGGCTACTCTCGTGGATGACCGTGGAATCCAGCTTTTCCCTTCCAAGACCGAAGAAGAGAAGCTCGAGCGCTGGAAATATGCCGTAACTGCTTGCCAGGAAGCTATTGCTGCCGCCCAGCAAGCCAACTTCCAGCTTTTCGACAGGACCACGATTGCCTCGAACTTCCGTATGTGTGACTCCCTGCTCACAGACATGACTCTCCGATGTGCTTTCAATCTCAGATGGAACCAGGAGTTGATCTGGGGCAATACCCAGAGGGATGTCAACAATTACGGCTCTATCCAGGCTTTCCAGCAATGGACGATGCCGAATATGTCTGAGTATTCCCACTCCACCGGCGGCTACCGGTTCGTAGGCGTACCGATGAAGATAGTGGACCAGTTCTACACCAACCACGGACTTCCTATCGAGAATGACCTGTCTTGGTCAGGAGTTAATACGCAAGCTCTTCGCAGAGTTACTTCTGAATACAATTACTACCTTGAGGAAGGCTATACCACGGTGGCACAGAATTTCGACCGTGAGCCAAGGTTCTATGCTTTCCTCGGCTTCGACGGAGGAAAGTGGCTCGGCCAGATTTCCAATTACAACGACCTGCAGCCATCGGATATTCCATTCATTGATTGCCGTAACGGAGGCGCTCAGGGCAAATCCGGCGGAGAGGTCGGTCCTGTAACGGGCTATTTCGCCAAGAAGCTGTATCCGTTCCAGTGCATGTTTACTGGACAGAACTCTTTCTCCTCATACTGGTTCCCTTGGCCTACGATGCGCCTGACCGATCTCTATCTGCTTTATGCCGAAGCCATCAACGAAGCAGAGGGTCCTAACGGACCACACAGGGATGACCTGTTCGCCTGTCTGGACGCCATCCGCTCAAGGGCTGGAATCCCGGATGTCAAGACCGCCTGGGATACCTACAGCAACAACCCGGGCTACTACAATTCCCAGTACGGAATGCGTGCCATCATCCATAGGGAACGTCTGATCGAACTCTGCTTCGAGAGTCAGCGTTTCTGGGATATCCGCCGGTGGAAGGAAGCCCCTCAGGAGTATTCAAAGGGTATCTACGGTTACACTGTGACAGGATCCTCTCCTGAAGACTACTATGTGAAGAACCTTGTGGCTACCCAGACTTTCGGCCTCAAGGACTACTTCTGGCCTATCTATACGTCTTATATTTATAAGAATCCTAACCTTGTCCAGAATCTTGGCTGGTAAGGCAACCCTTAACTGTAACTATAAAAAAACAAGTACATGAAGATTTTCAGAATAACAGTTCCGCTAGCGCTCTTCCTGGCAGCCTCATGCGCTACAGATCTCGGAGGACGGATCGACCAGTACGCCAACGTACCGATTCCTTCTCCCGTGACAGTGACGGATGTGCGTCCTATCAGCGGAGGAGCCGTTATCAAGGTGTCCATCCCTGATGATCCATACTTGAAAGGGGTCGTTGCGGTGTATGAAAGGGCTGGTGTCGAAGTCAACACGAAGATTTCCCGCTACGTCGACAGCCTGTTCGTGGAAGGCTATGCCGACACACAGGAACACACCGTCGATGTCTATTCATTCAATGTCAACGAGGAACTCTCGGAGGCAGTACCGGTAAGGTTTACTCCTCTGCCTCCGGCCATTATGACCGTAAAAGCGTCTATCGCCGAGTCGTTCGGAGGAGTCAAGGTCCATATCGAGAACAATACTTCCCGGTCGGACCTCGCGATCTGTATCCTCAAGGATGACGATCTCTCCGATTATGGCAAGAAGCTCAGCGATATGAAATGGACGGAAGTCACTACGCTCTTCACCGCCAGTGAAGATATATTCCTTTCGCGCCGCGGCCTGGAGCCGAAGGAGGCCATCTTCGGACTTTACCTGCGCGACCACTGGGGGAATGTTTCCGACACCCTGACATCCATCCTGACACCGATCGTAGAGTCCAAGCTGGACACGGTCAAGGTGAACGGAAAGCTCCACTACGTATTCAAGAATGCCAATCTCGAAGATGACAATTGCCATAGTGCAAATACAGGGTATTATCCAATAGAGGCCCTCTGGGACGGTTCTGGACTCAGTTCGATTCCTCATTTCTTTGTGAGTGAGGAGGACGGCCCGAGCCCTACCTGGCTGACCATTGACCTTGGCAACAAGGCCCGTCTCAGCCGTATCACCACTCTTCCACGAATCGGTTATGTCATCTATGGAGGAGGTGCGGTCCGCGATTATGAATTCTGGGGCAGCATGGCTCCTACCGGAAAGGAAGGCACTGTGACAGAAGATAATCCTTATGGTTTCGATGACAGCTGGTTCTGCCTCGGCAAGTTCACCCAGGCAAAGCCTTCGGGATATCTATCCAACGGATTGCCAGGAGATATTACTCCGGAGGACAGCCAGGTGTTCAATGCCGGTAACGACTTCGAACTCGATCCGGTCCAGTATCCTCGTTGTAACGATGAGATCCGCTATCTGCGTGTTGTGTTCGTCAACACTTTCTCAACCTTTGAGTATGGTCACTTCACCAAGAACCGTCAGGTTCAGACCGGTGAAGTTACCCCGTTCGGGCAACCTATAATCGACTGATCGACATGAAGAAGGTATATTATATATTTACTGCACTGACCTTTGCCTTGGCCGCTGCCTCCTGTGCCAAGCAGGATACCGTATACAAGGAATGGGTCAAGGAAGGCGGTTATATCTATCCTGCCAAACCGCTTAATGTTGAAGTCCAGCAGGGCTACAAGAGGATCGTAGTCCAGTGGACTCTTCCGATGGACCCCTCCATCCGCACGGCCAAACTCTTCTGGGATAACTATTCTTTCGAAAGGGAATTCACTTATGCCGACTATCCGGGCGGAGTTATCCAAACCGTGATTGATGGCTTGGAAGACCGCTCATATACCTTTGACATCGTGAATTACGATGCTGAAGGCAACCGTTCGCTGGTTTCCGAAATCACAACTTCTCCTTTTGCGGAAAGTTGGTTGGTCTCTCATGCCGAGCGTTCTGTAAGGTACGCGGAAATGGAAGGAACCGGAGCCCGGATCCAGATGGGCAAGGCGACAGATGAGGTCGCTGTGACCAAATTCCGTTATGTCAATAATTCAGGACAGACCGTCGAGACCAAGGTTTACCTGACTTCCGACAAAGACGAGATCATCCTTCCTGATGCGAAGAAGTGGGAGTATTTCGAGTATCAGTCTGCCTTCTGTCCTGCCGGAGGAATCGATACGGTGTGGACATCCAACTGGATAAGGTCTCCATATCCTATAGCTACCAATGTGGACGGAAACGTAGCCACAGTGTCAGTCACGGCTAACCAGATCCGTGATAATTTCAAGCCGGAGTTGATACTGGACGGTATCAAGGATGATAGCAACAGCCGCTGGTTCAGTTCCAATGCTGCAGCATACAGGAACAAATTTCCGAAGATTTTGGTAATTGATACAAAGCTCAGCGGCGATAACGCGCAGACTTTCAATCATTTCATATTTTATCAAGATCCAGATCCCGACGGGCAGACACGCCGTTATATACGTGCTGTCAATGTTTATGTGAGCGATACGAAATTCAATCCTGACAATACTAATTATGCCAGGGATTTCGGAGAACCTGTATTGCAGGCTACCCTGAATACGAACGATGCTGTGCAAGAATTCACACCGGATGTATTGCAGTCTGGACGCTATGTCGCGATTGTATTCCGTAATTCATTCAACAGCACCGGATTCATCGATCTATGGGAATTCGAGGCTTTCGGTTATGTCGAACCTAAAGATTAATTCATAACACTATCTACTTAATATTTAAACACCATGAAGAAAGGTTTATTAGTTCTCCTGGCTCTTACAACAATCTTTGCTTTCTCTTGTAAAGAGAAACAGCAACCTGGTCCAGAGCCACCAGAGGAAGAGGTTCTCACGGTTCCTACCAAGACCTATTCCGTGGACAAGAATGAAGGAACGCTGGACATCGACTTGCAGGCGAATTACAAATTCACTGCAACCGTTTCCGACGATGCAAAAGAATGGCTTTACGTGGCTTCTTCCAGAGCCGTTGAGGCACACGTCGTAACTGTCGGTTACCGTGCCAACCCGCTCCCGAAGGAGCGCAGGGGCATTGTGACCATCAAGAGCACGACTCTCACAGAGACTGTCGAAATAATCCAGGCTGCTGGTGATGCTACTATTACAGTAAATGCTGAAGACAGGACTGTCAACCCTCGCGGAATGACAATCGTCATCCCTGTGACCAGCAATGATGAAGTAGTAGTTACACCTGACGCCAGATGGATGAGGGTCAAGGAAGTCACTTCCGAAGGCTATGTGATCGAGATCGACATTAATGATACCGGTGCACCGAGGGAAGGTACTATCACCTTCAGCTCGAAGTCTGATCCTAATGTCAAGGCTACGGTGACCATTACACAGAAGCCTGCCAACGTCGATCCTCACACTCTCAAGCTTCTCGCTGTAGCTAATTCCGCAGTCGTGGACGCCATGCAGGATCTTCCATCGGTACTTGCTGAACTTGGCTACACCAATCTCAAGTTAGGATATTTCCTTGTGGACGACAATCTGGACGCACAGGCTGAGGCTTTCTCAGCAGAGAATGCCACACTTAAGTATTACTACACCAACGCTGAAGGAACGTGGAATAATGTGGACACCCTCGTGACCGATGTCCTTGCTCCGGACGATTGGGATTATGTAATCCTAGGACAGACCATAGCCGATGGCGGCAATGACGCGACATTCGACGCAGGCATTACCAAGATCGTGGAGACGGTTCGCAAGAGTTGTGAATATGTTCCTTTCGCCTGGCATATGACTTGGGCTTACCAGGCCTCTTCAACCAACGCTGGCTTCAAGGCTTATGACAATGATCAGAATGCAATGTATGATGCAATCGTCACTGCAGTCAAGAACAAGATCGAGGGCAAGGCAGATTTCGAGAAGATCATCCCTGTAGGAACGGCTGTCCAGAACCTCCGTACGAGTTTCTTCGAGGACAACCTGACAAGCAACGGTGTCAATCTCTCTGTGAACGTTGGACGTCTCGCAGATGCTCTCACTTGGGCAAAGGCGATAACCGGCAAGAGTATCGACGGTGTAAGCTACACATTCAACCCTGAGAGATACAAGTATGAATCTTACTACCTGCCTGCAATCAAGGAGGCAGTCAACAGCGCCATCGATAATCCGTTCAAGGTGACTGAGAGCGTGAATTATCTGCCGCGGAAGACCAAACTCGCCGATGCCGCAGGTGCCAAGAATATGATTACAGCTGCCGGCTACAATCCTGCAGACTATGTCGAGGTACCGATAACCATCATCCATAATGCTTACTTTGCATCCACTGAGAGTTCCACCCTCAAGACCGGTTTCAACGGGACAGCGGCTTCGGATGCTAACCTCAAGAAGTTCGCTTCCACCCATATCTTCCCGAAGGCCCAGATTCCTATCGGAACCTTGATCGTGGTTATGGAAGGCTATCAATACCGTCCTGACGCCTGGACCGCCCTTGGTACTGCAACGGCTTCGGGTTCAAGGCCTGGCAATGTCACTGCCGGTGTGGTCGAAGTGACCGATGCCTGGTGGGGCAGCTTCAACTTCAGGGGCTTCAACATCGCAAAGTCAGGTGCTCCTGAACTTACTGATTCCGAGCAGGATACCCTTGACGGGATATTCGGGATCTTCATTCCTAAATCAGTCCTTGGGCTCGGTGGTCTCGAGGATTACGGCAATGGCCAGTGGACTTGGTAATGACTAACTTCAAAATGACCAGAATATGAAAAAGATATATTTATACCTTCTTGCTGCGGCAAGTGTATTTGCAGTTGCTTCATGCCAGCAGGCGGAGATGGAAGTGCTTCAGCCGGTCAATCCGGAGGAAACCACAACCCTTACCCTCGCTTTCGATGCAACCAGGACGGCTCTTGTAGACGGCAAGACCGCATGGGTGGCAGGCGACAAGGTCCGTATCTACAACAGTACGGGTACTTTCTACAATGATATTACCATCTCGGAGGCCGATGCGGGTAAAGCATCCATCGATGTCGAGGTTCAGATGAAGGACAAAGAGTACTTCGCTGTCTATCCAGTTGAGGCGGCCAATGGTATTTCTGATGGAAAGATTGGAATCAAGATTCCTAGCAACCCTGATGGTTTGTTTGCAAGCGCGAATATCTGCGTAGCGCAGACCGGTGAAGGCGGAACTACCCTCAGGATGCGTAACGCTACGGCTATCCTCAAGCTCAAGGTCAACTCCGGCAATGTGGTTGAGATCCTTCAGTTCAGTGCCCAGAATCCTATGGTTGGAACCTATACCGTCGATCTTAGCGGGGACGCTCCTGCCCTGACCGCAGTATCAGGCACAAAGTCCGCTACCGTAGCAGTAGGTGGTGTTGACGGAGATTACTATATCCCTGTAGCGCCAGGCACCTATGCCGAGAATTTCACCGCTACCGCTCTCCGTGGCAACGGTGGTTACCAGACCCTCACCTCGACGAAGGCCAATGAGATTGCCTTGAACACGATCGTGGATATGGGCAGCATCGGAAGCAGCCTTTCCACCGGTCTTACCGGAGAAGGAACTGAAGGAAATCCATATGTCATCAGCGGTTACGCTGAATATGTAGCTTTCACTGCTTCAGTTAATCTCGGAAACCCTTATGAAGGCAAATTTGTCAGCCTTTCTTCAGACCTGGAAGATGTCAAGACACCTGTCGGCTACTACATCGCTGCAGATGAGCAGGCGGCATTCAAGGGAACCTTCCTGGGTAACAACCATACTGTCGCTCTGAATCTTGACGGAGACAACAGCAAGAGTGTCAACTACATTGCCGCCTTCGGTCTCCTCGGAGAAGGTGCGGTTGTCAAGGACGTAAAGGTTTCCGGAACGGCCGTTACCACCGGTAACTATGCGGCAGGTCTCGTGGCTTACTCGAAGGGAACGAGCGATGAAAGGGTGACCATTGAAAACTGTGAATCAGCTGCCAAGATTGATGGTGCCAATCAGGTTTCGGGTATCGCAGGTTATGCTTGCTATACCGATATTACCAACTGCAAGAACTCCGGAGCATTGACGGGTAAGACCAATGTCGCAGGTATCCTGGGCTATGCTTACTTTGTGAATATCAAGGATTGCTCCAATTCAGGTGTGATTACCGGTACTGCCGATTGCGGAAGGGTGCTCCTCATGAAGGTGAATGCCCATAGGATGTGCTATCTTGACGGAAGCAATTATACCAGTTATAATACCATCTCTACTACGGCCATTGGAGGTATTTCCGGATGGACCCAGAATTCCACTGTTGAAAACTGCTCTAACTCGGGTACTGTTTCAGGTGTTTCCAAGGTTGCGGGTGTTGTAGGTGCATTGTATTGGAGTACAAGCAAGAAGTCTGTCAATACGGCTACCGTGACTGCCTCCAACGACTTTGCCGGTGGTATCGTCGGATGGTGTTACACCAATACCAACAATATTGACGATACCAATAGCGGTAATGTTACAGGTCGTGCAGCTGTCGGAGGTATCGCAGGTATGCTCAATGCGGGTATTTCCAATGGTATCATCACTGTCACAGGATGCAAGAACACTGGAAACGTCGTGAGTACGGGTATGGTCAATACCGGATTCTACAACTATGGATTCAACAATACCAGTGCTGTCGGTGGAATCGCTGGTCTTGCTGAAGAGTATTACAATGGTGCAGGAAACCGTTGTGTCCAGATGACAAGTTGCGTCAACGAAGGTGCCGTCAGTGGTCCTGGACAGGCTGTAGGAGGAATTGTCGGAATACGTGCCGTCCCGATGAACAACTGCCAGAAGGGATTCATCGACAAGTGTATCAACAAGGGTACTGTTGAGTGCAAGCTTTACAGGGCAGGTGGTATTGCCGGAGTTTGCTTCGATCGTTTCGAGAATTCCGGATTCATAATCCGTAACTGCGAGAACCATGGAACCATCAAGGCTCCGTATGTACTCGCCGGTATTGTCGGATTCGCAACGAGTGCATATCCTGCCGGTCAGGTTTCCGATGCCGCTACGATCCGTATCCTCAACTGCTACAACGATGGAGATATCCTCTATGATGCAGCAGCCTATGCTGATGCAAAGGGCCCATATGCTGCCGGTATAGTTGGATATAACCAGAAGATCCGTATCTACAATGTATTCAATGCCGGTGCAGTGAAACCTGAAACCGGGGAGGCGAATGAGTATGACGCCAAACTCAGGGCTGAAGTCGTTTCTTGCCTTGGTCGTTATTCTATCTTCGATTACTTGTACAGCAAGAAGACCGGTCTTCCTATCGCGACCGATACTCCTGCCAATACCCCGGCCGGAGTTGTGGGTGAAGTGACCGGACAGGTTCAGGCTGACGGATATCTGGAGAATGCAGTGATCATCGCAGGGAAAGACTACGATACTCCTGTAGCTGCCCTCAATGCTTGGATTACATCAGTTACTACGACTCCTGATATGTTCCTTACCTGGAAAGCAGGTACGAACTGTCCTGAGTTCGAAAAGTAGCAACTAACCGACATGTTTGTTTCAGGCCGGCCCTAACCGGGCCGGCTTGATTTTAAGATTAACCTGACTTGAAAATGACCATAAAAGCAAAAATGCATATTCCTTCGATAATCCTTGCGCTGCTCCTGTTCTTCTCCTGCGGCGGGTATGATGATTCTGCCCTCAGCAAGAGAGTATCAGATCTGGAAAGCAGGCTTACCGCCCTTGAGACGAAGGTCAACACCAATACTTCTTCCCTTCAGGCACTGGCCGATGCGGTTAAGAACGGTGATTCCATTACCGGTTTCAAGGAGCTCTCTGACAAGAGCGGCTATGTCATCTCTTTCAAATCCGGCGGAACCATAACCATCCTGCACGGAACCGACGGCAAGACTCCGATTATCGGAGTCAAGGCCGATTCCGACGGAACGTATTATTGGACCGTGGATGGAGAATGGCTTCTTGCCGGCGGTAAGAAAGTCAAGGCTGAAGGAAAGGACGCAGTCACTCCTACATTCAAGATCGATAACAAGGACTGGTATGTTTCCTATGACGGCGGACAGTCCTGGACCAAGCTCGGGAAGGCTACCGGCGACGAGATGTTCAAGAGCGTAACCGTCGAAGACGGCTGCCTGAAGGTGGTTCTCGCGGACGGTTCAGCACTGTCCATCCCACTTTCCAACGGGGGTCCTATAGCCGATATCCAGAGTTTTGTCTATGTTCCCGAGTATCAGGACGGAATGGCCAGGGTATTCAAGAAAGGCGGAGTTTCTAAGGCCTTGCTTAAGTTCGAAGTCCTGCCGGAAGACGCCTTGCATGAGTTGTATGGCAACAAGTCTACCTCATGGGCATCCAAGGCTGCATATACCCGTACAAGGGCCACCGCGGGCGACATCGTCGACCTTCCGGTGACTTCGGTAGAAGTCTCCGGTTGCTACCTGACGGTAGTGGTGGACTGCAGCTCCCTTGACAAGGGATTCTTCTCCGGAGACCTGGGCGCTTCGGTCTCCGTTCATGTAACCAACGGCATAGGGACCCTCGTGTCCCAATACATTCCGCTCGTTTATGGTGGGGAGATCGTCAAGTCGAACGTTTTCGACCCTTCGAACATCGTATTCTCAGCCGGTGTCGTGAGCGACGTCCACATCAACAACGGTGCAGCTCAGACCAACAAGTGGAAGAACGCCCTGACGCAGCTTCGGGACAAGGCTGCCGAGCAGGATCCGCACGGACTTGCAAGTGTCCTGATAGCAGGCGACCTGATCGACAACCCCAATACTTCCTATCTGGAGACTCTCAAGTCGACCTACGAGTCCGTGTTCGATCCTACCAAGGTTCCTATGATCTACACCGTGGGCAACCACGACGTGAACAACTACAGGTGGACCTCATCGATGGTCAGCCAGGCTGCTTATATGCGCAGCACCCTGGGAGACAAATATTTTCTCTTCGACCTGGACAAGGAGATGGGTGTCAGCCACGAATGCAGGCACTGCAAGGTGGGGGACTATCACGTATTGGCGATTACACCTAACGGGACCTCTCCTGTCGTTTACGACCCCGAGGCCATTAAGTGGCTTGATGAAACCCTTGCCGCCATCACCACTGCAGAGCCTGACAAGTATGTCATCGTGATCACACATCCGATGATATACAATACTGTCTACGGCAGCCTGCTCGGTGAGGCAGACGGCGTATGGTCCGTCAGCTCCACCGGATATTGGGCGACCAGGGTACTTACGGATGTATTCAAGAAATATCCGCAGGTCATCGACTTCGGAGGGCATCTCCATTTCCCTCTCCAGGATCCGCGCTCCATATGGCAGGGTGATTTCACCGTCCTGGGATGCGCTTCGGTCCGTTATATGGCGATCGAGGCTGCGGGTTACGAGGATATGTCGAGTACCACGGTGATGAAAGACTGCAACGAATTCTCCCAGGGCAACCTCCTGCAGTTCGACAAGAACGGCAATATGAGGGTCCTCCGTATGGATTTCTACAACAATGCCGTAATAGGGGAGGCTTTGACTGCACAGTATCCGGACAGGGAGACCAAGGCCAACCTGGTTCCTTACAACCATACCACACGCAGCCTTGCCAACTCTGCTCCGAAGCTTTCCGACCTGATAGTTTCGCTTGAAGATGGCATCGTTACGGCTAAGTGGGCGGCAGGAACGGACGATGAATTCGTACACGATTATACCGTCACCCTCAAGCAGGGTGGTAACGTGATAGCCATCAAGAAGATCCTCGCCGATTTCTACAAGTATCCGCAGACATCCTCGATGAAGAAGGAATATTCCCTGGCCCTCGGCTCCGTTTCTGCCTCTTCTCCATTCGAAGTGACTCTCGTGGCTGCTGATTCCTGGGGCGCGACCGCGACTCTGACAAAAAACATCAATCCTACCCAGAATGAAGCATTCTGGACCGGAGACGAAGCCGGAAGCAAGGTTGTTTCCGGAGGTGAGGGAAGCGTATCCTCCGACTGGCTTTCATATTCAGCCGGTAAGCTGTCCTGGGCTGAGAATACAACAGGTTCAGTCAGGACCGCCCAGATCATCCTTCCTAACGGGGCGTCATATTCCGTCACCCAGATCGGAGTGAATGATTTCAAGGGAGCGTGGACTTTTGTGGCAAAGGTATTCGGCGGAACCGGTGCGCTCACTCCGACCGCCGACCCGAAGACTTTCAACGTTTCGATTGCGGGACCTCGCATTGCACAGTCTCTGGTTGATGCAAGCGGTGTCAGCCATACCAACAACATAGGTATCACCGGTCTGTTCGGAGATGCTGTCCTGGATGGATGCGTGGATATCGATTACGAAGCGATGAATGTCAGGATCGGTCTTTTCCTCGACACGAGGGATGGTGCCGGACAGGTGGTGAACGGCAAGTATGCCACGTTCTTCCCTGGACTGTGCACCCTTTCCAGCACTGCCTGGGGCCAGCCTTGGATCTTCTACGAGACTGAACAGGGGAATCCTGACTATTCCTGGCTGTGGTTTACCGTATCGGAGGATTTCAAGACCTTCATCTACAAGAACAGGACGACCGCTGACATCCAGCTCCAGACTTTGACCCAGTATTCATCCAGCACGATGAATGCGATTTGCGGTTTCGGAGTCGTTCTGTCCGGCACCAATGTGTTCAATCGCCAGACGGTTTCCTCCTACGCGAACTTCTTCCAGTTGAACCCTAAGGGCTACACCGGAGAATTCTTCGAAAGGAAGTGATTCCTGTCTTGAATATTGATCATTATTCCGGGCGACCTCGTGCAGGCCGCCCGGATTTTTTATATATTTGTTTTTATTAAAGCAATGGATATGAAATTCATAAGTTGGAATGTGAACGGCCTGAGGGCCTGCGCCGGTAAGGGCGAGTTCGACAAGGCTTTCAGTGCTCTGGATGCGGATTTCTTCTGCCTCCAGGAGACCAAGCTGCAGCCGGGGCAGCTGGACCTGGAGTATCTGGGATATACCTCCTACTGGAATTCCGCGGAGAAGAAAGGTTATTCCGGGACGGCGATATATTCAAAGCACGAGCCTCTGGATGTGACCTACGGCATCGGAATAGAGGAACACGACCACGAGGGGAGGGTGATCACCCTGGAGATGGAGGAGTTCTTCCTGGTGTGCGTCTATGTCCCGAATTCCCAGGACGGTCTCAGGAGGCTTGAATACAGGATGACTTGGGAGGATGCTTTCCGGGAATATGTGAACGGCCTTGCCGCGAAAAAGGGAGTGGTGATCTGCGGCGACCTCAACGTGGCCCACAAGGAGATCGACATAAAGAACCCGGCTGCCAATCGCCGCAACGCCGGATTCACCGATGAAGAGCGTGGCAAGTTCACCACCTTGCTCGAATCGGGCTTCGTGGACACCTGGAGGATGATGCATCCGGAGGAAGTGAAGTATTCCTGGTGGTCGTACCGGTTCCATGCCCGCGAGAACAACGCCGGCTGGCGTATCGACTACTTCCTGGTCTCCGAAAACCTGCGCTGCAAGGTCGTCGCGACGGACATCCACAACGAAATATTCGGCTCTGACCATTGCCCGGTGGAACTCGAACTGAGCCTTTGAGATTTGAAGATTTCGTCGTATATTTACAAACTGCATGATATGCATGGACTTAAGGCAATTAAACAAATACTAAGACAAAATGAAACTCGAAAAACTGTTTGTTTCCATCCTTGCCGCAGCCGCGTTGTTCGTGGGCTGCAAGGAGACCGGGGAGGATTCAGAACTTCCTTCACTTTCTGTCAATCCTACTGAGATTTCCGTTGACAAGGCGGGCGGCTCGCAGACTTTCACCGTCAAGTCCAACCGTGACTGGACCGTGAAGGCTGACGCAGACTGGCTTGCTGTCAACCCTACTTATGGCAGTGCATCCAAGAAGGACGCTACCGTAACGGTGACTGCGCTCCAGAATACGGGTTTTAACCGTACCGGAACCGTCACTGTAAGCACCGACTTCGACTACAAGACCATCACTGTCACCCAGCTGGGCGACAAAGGCGAGGACACCACCAACAAACCGACCGGAAGCGGCACACAGGCCGATCCTTACAACCCAGCCGGCGTAGTGGCCTATGTCAAGACCCTCGCGGCCGACGAGGAGAGTCCTTCCGTGGTCTGGATCAAGGGTATCGTAAGCGAGGTCAAGATGACTTTCGAGGCCAGCGGTACATATGGCAACGCTAACTTCTACATTACCGGAGACGGCAGCAACGACCTTGATAACAGGTTCTATTGCTTCCAGACCCTTTATCTCGGTAACAAGAAGTGGACTTCCGGCAATCCTGACGTGAAGGTTGGCGACGAAGTGATCGTCTGCGGAAAGGTGGTCAACTATAAGGGCGACACTCCTGAGACGGTAAAGAGCGGTGCCAGCTACATCTATTCCCTCAACGGCCAGACCGAGGGCCAGGGCGGTGGAGATGACTATCAGAACGCAGAGGCCAAGACCGTTGCCCAGTTCATCGCAGCTGCCGAAGGCAGCAAGTATTACAAGCTCACCGGTAAGGTCAGTTCCTTCAATGCCAGCTACTGCAGCTTCGACCTGACCGATGCCAGCGGAACCATCTATGTCTACAGCGTAGCCAACAAGGATGAGTGGGCAAGCAAGATCAAGAACGGCGGTACCGTGACCCTCGCAGGCAAGTATCTCTATTATGAGAAGACTCAGAAGCACGAGGTCGTGGATGCCTATATCCTGTCCTTCGAGGAAGGCCAGGGCGGTGGAGATGACTACCAGAACGCCGAGGCCAAGACCGTGGCGGAGTTCATAGCCGCAGCAGACAAGAATACTTATTACAAGCTCACCGGAGAGGTCAGCGGCTTCAATGCGTCTTATTGCAGTTTCGACCTGACCGATGCTTCCGGCAAGATCTATGTCTACAGCGTAGCCAACAAGGACGAGTGGTCAAGCAAGATCAAGAACGGAGGTACAGTAACCCTTGCCGGCAAGTATGACTACTATGCTTCCAAGGAACAGCACGAGGTGGTGAACGCATATATCCTCTCCTTCGAGGGAGGCTCGGGCGGAACTGTACAGGAGGTCAGCGTTGCCGGTGCGATCGCTGCCGAAAAAGACGCTGAACTCAAGGTCGGTCCTGCTCTCGTGGTAGCCGCCGCTTCCGCCGGATTCCTTATCGAGCAGGACGGAGCAAGGCTCTATGTCTACGGCAGCAATACCGTGGCTGTAGGTGACAATGTCACCGTGACCGCCACCCGTGGAGAATACGGCGGAGTCGCCCAGCTTACCAACGTGACGGATGTCACTGTCAATTCCAAGGGCAACACCATTTCCTATCCTACTGCCAAGGACATCACGTCCACCTTTGACAGCTACAAGTCCGACACCCGTGAGTATGTGACCTTCAAGGGTACCCTGAATATCTCAGGCAACTACTTCAACCTCAACGTAGAAGGTGCCACTGCAGTCACCGGAGCCCTTGTCAAGCCTAACGAGGACCTTTCTTCCCTCAACGGCAAGGTCGTGACCGTGACCGGATATTTCCTCTATTTCGCATCCAACGGCAAGTATCTCTATGTGATAGCTACCGAGATCAAGGGTGAGGGCGGTGAAACGCCTCCGGGCCCTGGCGGAGATGAGGATTTCTCCAGCAATGTGACGTGGACGCTGGGTAGCAGTGCATATACTCAGGAAGCTACCGTAAATGGCAAGACCGGCGTTCAGGTACTCAAACTTGGGACGTCTTCAAAGCCAGGAGATGCTACCGTAGTTATCCCTAAGGGAACAAAGGCTGTATCCTTCTACGGCGTGTCCTGGAAGGGCAATGGGGCTTCTGTACAGGTTTCGCTTGGGGAAACGGTCCTTTATACCCAGGCCCTTGCAGCCAATGATGGCGCTACCGGAAATCCTACTTACACAATCACCGTTAAGGACAGCGACCATTACACGATGGCCCTCCCACAGACCTTGACGGAAGATGTAACTGTGACTGTGACCACCACGCCTGGTGGAAAGACCAGAGTTATCCTCTTCGGAATCAAAGCTGAGAAGTAATTGATACTCAGGAGATACATAGCCAATTGCCTTGCACTGGCAGCGTTGCTTTCGCTGCCAGTGCTGGCAGTTTCCTGTGGGGATTCCGGCAAGGAGATCCATACGGCTCCTCCGACGATCGCCATAAGGACCAATCCGGCTGACCACCAGGGCGGCAGCCAGTTCATCGAGGTCGTTTCGGTGGGAGACTGGAGTATCGTCTCAAGCGAGAGCTGGCTATCCGTGACTCCGTCTTCCGGATCGTCCAGCTCGAATACGATAGTCCTTGCCTGGACCGAGAACACAGGCGAGGAAGACCGCAGCGCAACCATTACGGTTACCAATCAGGGAGGTTCGGCTTCCGTCAAGTTCACCCAGAACAAGAAGCCGGTAATTCCGAGCGGCGGAGACGGAAGGGGATATGGAGATGCCGCCGCCAAGGTCCGCTGGCTGGAGCTCCCTGAGACTTCCGCTACCGACCCTTACGAGTTCTTCACCCACGATATGGAAGTCCTTTCGGTCAAGACGAGGAACTATTCTTTCTATTGGGACTACGACAACCTTGTGGCGAAATGGGTGGCTTATCCGCTCTGCGGCTGGAATATCGGCAGCTCGGTCAAGAGGACCGATGCCTGGAACCTGGATCCACTGCTTCCTGTGGACAAGCAGCCGGTCCTTTACAGTACTTACGGTGAAGGAAACACCGGGTGGCGCGCACGCGGACACCAGATAGCTTCTGCCGACAGGCTGACGTCCTATGCCTCGAACTCAATGACCTTCTATTTCACGAATATGACCCCGCAGATCAACGACACGTTCAATTCGTCGGTCTGGGCCACGCTCGAAGGAATGGTCAGGAACTGGGCCTACAAGTCCGACACCCTGTATGTGGTGACCGGATGCGTACCGGAGGGAAGCACCCAGTATTGTACGGACAACCTCGGCAAGAAGGTAACCGTACCTGTCGGTTATTTCAAGGCAGTCCTCCGCTACCAGAAATCTTCCACCATCGGATATTCAGGCTACATGGGCTGTGCCTTCTACATGGAGCACAAGAACTACAGCGGTTCCGCCGTGTCCAAGTCCATGTCGATGTCCATATCCGACCTGGAGAAAAAATTGGGCTACGGCCTGTTCGTGAACCTCACTGACAAGGTCGATGCCGTTACGGCGAAGAAGATCAAAGATGAAAACCCATCCACCGTTTCCTGGTGGTGGTAATAACACGATAAACTGATGAAAAGGTTATTCTGCATATTCACTGCCCTTCTCCTTCTGGTGCCTTTCGTTGGTGCCCAGAAAGTGCAGAGGAGCCATGTCATAGGGTTCTACAACCTGGAGAACCTATTCGACACCTATCACGACGAAGGGAAGAACGACTACGAGTACCTTCCTGACGGAGCCAACCAGTGGACTGAGGTGAAGTACCAGAAGAAACTTCACAACATGGCTACAGTCATCCGTGCGATGAAGGACGACAACAAGGTCTATCACACCATCCTCGGCGTGAGCGAAATCGAGAACCGCCACGTCCTTGAGGACCTGGTGGCCCAGCCTGAGATCGCAGACGCGAACTTCCAGATCGTCCATTACGACGGACCGGACAGGCGAGGTGTCGATTGCGCCCTCCTCTACCGGCCGGACCAGTTCACCCTGCTGGAAAGTCGTTCGATACCGTTCACCTTCGAAGACACGGAGATCGAGTTCAACATCGATTCCCTGCGCCAGATCGATTTCCGCACCAGGGATATCCTGTTCGTCCGCGGAACCATCGGTGACGAGATGTTCGCATTCTACGTGGCCCATCTTCCTTCCAGGATCGGCGGCAAGAGCGGAGACCTCCGCAGCCGCGGCGCCGAAATCATCTACCGCGACGCTGTGCGCATCATGGAGGATTTTCCGGGGATCAAGATTGCCGTGATGGGGGACATGAACGACAACCCTACAGACATCAGCATGTGCGAATACCTGCACGGCAGGGAGAGGATTGCCGAAGTCGGGGACTTGGATTTCTTCAATCCGTTCCTGTCCATGATCAAGGCTGGATACGGATCCCTCGCATACCAGGGGGTATGGAGCATATTCGATATCATCCTGGTCAACAAGGCCATGGTTTCGGCTCCGGCAGGCTCCTTCACCATCAAGCCTTTCGTGAAGAAGAAATTCTACGGCAGGGTATTCCAGGTGCCGTTCATGACCGAGCAGGAAGGACAGTACAAGGGCCAGCCGAAGAGGACCATGAGCAACGGAGCCTTCATAAACGGCTTCAGCGACCATTATCCTACATACATCGTCATCTCGAACAAATAATCTGATATATGATAAAGAAATTCATTACGGCTGCGGCTGCACTGCTGGCAGGCATCATGCTCTTCGCGCAGGAACCTACCGGTGGCGTGAAGGGTACGGTGATAAACAGGTCCGACAGGTCTCCCGTCGCCGGTGCTACCCTGAAACTTATGTCAGGAGCCACGGAAATCGGGACCGTTACCTCGGATGCCAAGGGCGACTTCCTGATCGGCGAGCTGGCGGGCGGTATGTATGACCTCCAGATCGATGCCCCTGGCTTCCTGCAGACCACGGTAAACGTGACCGTCATCGACGGTTATGTCAAGAATATGTTCAACCTCAGCCTTTCGCCGTCCATCGCTACGGTTGATGTCGATGATTCTTCATTCGGAGATTTCGACCTCGACGGAATGGGATATGAGGACACGCCGACCATCCTTTACGACCAGAACGACGTGTTCAACAACATCGCAAGCTTCAATTTCAGCTCGGTGCGCTTCAAGGTACGCGGCTACGCCAGCGAATCCCAGGACGTCTATCTGGCGGGAATCAGGATGAACGACGCCCTGACGGGATATTCCCCATATTCCCTCTGGACCGGCCTCAACGAGGTGATGCGCAGCAAGTCCACCGTCGTCGGCTCTGAGATTTCCGAATATGGTATCGGAAGCTACAACGGATTGACCAACATCTATGCGACCCCTTCCAAGGTGCGTCCGGGCAGCCGGTTCAGCATCCTGACCAACAGCGCCCTCTACAGGCTCCGCCTGATGGGAACCTATGCGGTCCCTGAGAATGACAAGGGCTGGTCCTATGCTGTAAGCGCATCCGCACGTCTTGGTGGAAATGACTGGATACAAGGAGTTTACTATCGTTCCTTCGCGTATTATGCCGGTATCGAGAAGAACTGGAACGACATCCATCGCCTGGCATTGGTCACCTTCGCGACTCCGGGAACCCGCGGCGCCCAGAACGCTTCCACCCAGGAAGTGTACGACCTGATGGGGGACAACATGTACAACTCCAACTGGGGTTACCAGAACGGCAAGGTGCGCAACGCACGCAACAGGATAACGTTCGAGCCAATCACCTTCCTGAAGTACGACTTCACTCCGTCGAGGGAGCTGAATGTCTCCGCGACCCTCCTATGGAGGACCGGAAAGAACGGCTACACCGCTCTCGACTGGTACGATGCTCCGGATCCGCGTCCTGACTATTACAGGAATCTCCCGAGCTATTTCTACATGGAGAATACCGACTACAACCGGAACAACCCGGCCAAGGCGGCATGGGCCCGCGATGCATGGCAGAACAACGTTGCCACCGTCGCCCATGTCAACTGGGACAGGCTCTACGATGTCAACTATAACGCCGGAGGACGTTCCAAGTATGCCCTCGAAGAACGCCATGTGGACCAGAACGACCTCAACCTCGGGGCCAGCGTAAAGTGGCGTCCGAAGACGAACATCGTCCTTACCCTTGGAGCCAACGGGAAGATCAACAGGACTGAATATTACAAGAAGCTCAACGACCTGCTCGGCGGACAGTATTTCCTCAACGTGGACCAGTTCGCGGAGAGAGACTATTCCTCCTCGGCTACGATGATCCAGAACGACCTGGATTACTTCCTGAGCCACAACGAGGCTGAGAAGATCGCCGAAGGCGGGAAGTATGGCTACGACTATTACGCCCATGTTATGAAGGGCGAAGTCTGGGGCAACGGGAAGTTCTCTTTCGGAGGCTTCGAAATGAACGCCGGAGGACGCATCGGTACTTCCAGCTTCTGGCGGGAGGGTTTGTTGAGGAAGGGTCTGTTCCCTGGCCTGAACGACGACGGTTCCGAGATTTCCTATGCCGGAGCCACCCTTGTCAACCATTATGATTCAGAGGGCAAGATGATCACCTCCAAGGGTTTGTCCGAGAAGTCCAGCTTCCTCACCTATGCAGGCAAGTTGAATCTCAACTACACCTTCATGGGAGGTCACAGGATCTATGCGGATGCCAGCTATTCGAGCGAAGCACCACTGTTCGACAAGGCATTCGTCGCTCCGAGGACCCGCAACACCCTGATCAGCGGCCTGACCAACGTCAAGACCCTGTCCGGAGACGTCAACTACATGTTCGCAAACAATGGTTATGCCCTGCGCGTCACCGGATTCTACACGACTATCAAGGACCAGACGGATGTTATGAGCGTCTATTACGACCTCAACAACTCCTTCGGTAACTTCGCCCTCAAGGGTATCGACGAGAGGCACGTGGGTATGGAACTCGGTTTCCAGGTTCCGACCCCGGTCAGCGGCCTTTCCGTGGTGGGTGCCTTCACGACCGGTGAATATATCTACACATCCAACCCTACGATGACGGCGACAGTGGACAACAGTTCAGAGATTATATACAACAACGTCCTCGTGCCTTACTGGAAGAGCAATCCGAAGACGGACGGCTCGATCCAGAAGCACTATGTTCCGAGCACTCCGCAGACCGCGGCCAGCCTCGGTCTCTCATTCTTCCACAACTACTGGTTCATCGATGCGGATGTCGATTATTTCGCCAATTCCTATCTCGACATGAGCCCTCTCTACAGGACCGACGCCGCGACTGCCGGAGCTGACGGGAACATCACCGTCGAGGAAGTCGATTACATGGCTTCCCAGGAGAAGTTCAACAATGCCTGGGTGGTCAACTTCTCGGTCGGCAAGTCCTGGTACTACAAGCGGAAATACCAGTACGGCTTCTCGTTCAACGCGAAGAACATCCTGAACAACAGGGACATCAAGACCGGCGGTTTCGAGCAGACCCGTATCGTGGACAACACCGTGAGCAAGGAGCGCTATTACAAGTTCGATCCTAAGTACTTCTACATGGCGGGATTCAACTACATGCTGAACCTTTATTTCAGATTCTAAAGCAAGGGAGGAACGACAATGAAAAAGATATTATATTCGATAGCCATCCTGTTTGCCGCAGTCGTCACATCATGCTCAGAGTGGGATCCCGTATTCGCCAACCAGGGCATTCCGGATCCGGCAGCCGCTGTCAACATGGACAGCCAGGTGAACACTTCCATCGCCGACCTGAAAGCCCTCTATACGGGTAAGCCTTACCATATCGAGAAGGACATCGTAATCAGCGGAAAGATCATATCCTCAGACATTTCCGGGAACATCTACCGTTCGGTGTACATCCAGGACGAGACCGGAGCTATCGAGGTGAAGATCGGGTCGACCGGTCTGTACAACGACTACAAACTCGGCCAGACCATTTATGTCAAGTGCGAAGGGCTCACACTGGGCAACTACGGCGGAATGCTGCAGATTGGCTGCGATGATCCTACCGGTGAATATGAGACTGCATACATCGATGTCAAGTCCCTGATCGACTCCCACATTTTCAGGGGAGCGAAGGGGCCGGAGGTCGCACCTATGGAAATCACCGAGTCTGACATCAAGGCCGCCCTGAAGCTCGGCTACAAGAGCCCGTTGTTCGGTAAGCTGGTGACAATCAAGGATTTGACTTACGCCAACGAAATATTCGTACTCATCTATCTGGATTCCAATGCTGACAAGAAGGCTTCCGCGAACAGGCTCTTCCTTTCTGATAAGCAGTGGGGAGTAACGACTTGGGCGATGAGTGCCAACAAGATGAAGGAATATCTTATCTCAGGTGTATGGGATTCTGCCCAGATCGGCAACTCCGGTGACTATAACCACGGCTCTGTCGGCGATCCTGAGAACTTGACAAAGCTTATGAACAATGCTTCGGCATATTCGGTGAGCCAGTATTTCACCATGACGGGAGGCACCGAAATCCAGGTCCGCTCGAGCGGGTACGCCAAATTCTCGGACTCCAAGATCGACCCTGAGATACTTGCCGGCGCGAAGGTGGACTTCACGGGTCTCCTGACCAATTACAACGGGGCTGCCCAGTTCACTCTTATCGACCTTGACGGCGTTCGTAAGCATTGATGAAAAGAGTCCTTTCAGTATTATTCCTTGTCCTGGCCTTCGGCTTCGTGTCGGAGGCCCAGGTCGTTATAATAAACGACAACCTGTTTGCCGGCAGGTTGAGCGAGGTCAGGGTCACGGTCCTCGACTCGGTGTCGAGGGAGCCGATGTCCTTTGCTTCGGTGTATGTTATTCCGGCGAAGGACACTACGATTTCCAATTTCACCCTGACGGATGCCCAAGGGTTGGCCAAGCTCGAGGAGATTCCTTACGGTGAGTATTCATTCCACATAGAGATGATGGGATACGTCCCGGTCGTAAAGAAGAACTATTTCCGCGAAAGGATAGTGGAAATGGGAACCATCCTCCTTCGTCCGGACGAGAAATTCCTCAAGGCGGCGGTGGTGACGGACGTGGGCAACCCCATCGTGGTGAAACAGGACACGGTCGAATTCAATGCCTCGTCTTTCCGCGTGGGAGCCAATGCGATGCTCAAGGACCTCATAAGCAGGATGCCGGGGATGGAGATTACAGAGGACGGCAAAGTCAAGTTCAACGGCGAGACCATCGACAAACTTACCGTCGGAGGTCGCACCTTCTTCTTCGACGACCAGAGCATGGCCTTGAACAACCTGCCAGCCTCGGTTGTGGACAAGGTGCGGGTGATCGACCGGGAATCCGAGTCGGCCCGTGCATCCGGAGTCCAGGACGGCAGCAGGGAGAAAGTGCTCGATGTCGCCTTGAAGAAGGAATATGAAGAAGGCTGGTTCGGGAATGTCGGAATCAAAGGCGGCACCACGGTTTCTTCTTCAGGGGAGGATGAGCCTCTCAGGGACGACAGAGGATTGTTGTTCGATGTCAATGCCTTGGTCTCGGCATACAACAAGAAAGACCAGCTGACCTTGATCGGCAGTGCCCAGAACGTATCCGATAATTCCAGCCTTGTGTTTATCCGTTACAGGGGAGGCGAGGAATCGGACCCGTTGTCTTCTGGTATGGGGCTTTCAAGTGCCGCTCAGGCCGGCCTCAATCTGAATACATCGCGCATAAAGGATGTTGAAAGCACCTTGAGCGCAAGCTACCGTTACACCGACACCGATACCGGTTCGGAAACTTACAGGACCACATTTCAGGATGATGGAGACATTTTCACTTCCGTAAGCCGTTCAGGGAAGTCTTTCGTAAACAGTTTCTCTTCGAATCTGGAGATGAAGAAAGAGAAGGGCAAGGTATGGTTCCATTTCAGGCCGTCTTTCCGCCATGACCGCACCGACCGGCTTACGTCAGGGACTTCTGCCACTGACCGCGAAGGAATCAGGATCAACAGCTCCGAGAACGCATCGCGCACTTTTGATGTCAGTCGTGATGCTGACTTTTCCTCGGACATGACGGTGCGTGAATTGTGGGGCAAGAAGAAAAGGAGCCTGCGTCTTGGGCTGAACGGCAGTTATGGTGACGGCGAAGGGAACAGTACTGAAGAATCCGTATTGCATATAGCCGGGCAGACCGAAGGCAGGTCGATGAGATACGATTCCGGTTCGGGCAACTACCAGTTTGGGGGATCGGTCATGTTCACTGAACCTTTCGGTGAAAAATGGACCGTTTCGACGACGGCGAGGCTGGATCTCTCGCACCGGAACAGTGAAAGGAATGCTTTCGACGCTTCCGGACGGAACGAGTATTATTCTTCAGAATCCGACTCCCGATCCTTGAACCAACAGTATGGGCTGAGCGCTCAGTATTCCTTCGGACAGGGCAGTTGGTTTTCTTTCGGAGCCCAGATGAGCGGGGTTCTCAATGAAACCTTCTCGAAGAGTTTCGGAATATCCCAGACCACGGGCGTGGATGAATGGGACTGGTTCATCACACCGACCATGAGATTCCAGCATATGAAAGGTGACGACAGGATATTCCTGAGTGCTTCCGGATATACCCAGAGACCTTCTTCAAGCCGTATGCTTCCTGTCCTTAACATCACCGATCCTTCCAGCCTGGTCGTGGGCAATGTTTATCTGAGGCCATATTCGATAACATATTTTAACGCCAACTGGAACAGGAACGACAAGAAGAAGTTCTCGAACCTTATGTTATATCTGTTCGGACAGGTCTCTACCAAACCCATTACCTATGCCCGTTGGTACGATTCCGACGGTATCCTCTACACCGTGCCAGTCAATTCCAGGAAACCGTCGTTGATGTCTTCGCTTTACGCATCATACACAACCCCGCTGGATGAAAGGAAAATCTGGTCCCTGACCTTGTCCGGCAACATGTCGTACGTAGCCACAACCAGCTATCAGACCCAATCGGTAATCTCCGGTCTGGATAAGGACACATTCGACTACTCTGCATTCATGTCCCGTTTCTGGGGTGACGAATCAGGCGACAGGTTCTTCTCCGGGGAGAGCGGATTCGGAGAAAGCAACACGGCTTTTGTTTCTCCGAACCTTTCTTTCCGTGTAAAATACAATCGCGAGAGCTTGTCTATGGTGGCCGGGGCGAATTCTACGGGGAATATATCACGGTATTCCTTGAATCCGGACTTCAACAGGAACACCCTGGACACCAGGTTGACTTATGATGTCACTTACACTACCAAGAAAGGGTTCGAACTTTCCAGCGACATCTCCTATGTCTTCTACAGGGGATATCCGGTGGGATACGGGCAGAGCGAGTGGCAGTGGAACGCATCTGTCTCCAAGAACATCGGGGCGTTCAACCTCAGCCTGACAGTGCACGATATCCTTGACCAGACGAGGAACCTGACCCATGCGGTCTCTGCCAATTACATCGAGGATTCCTACCGTCTCGTAATGGGCCGGTACATCCTCTTCGGAATAAAGTGGAATTTCGGCAAGATGAACGCAGCCCACAGCGCACGAGCCCAGGACGCCGCTTGGAACATGGTATTGTAAGAGAATGGATATTAATTATTTACATATATGAAGAAATCAATCTTAGCTTTGGGAGCAATCGTGATGATGGCAGCCTGTACACAGAACAAGAACCCGTTCCTGCAGGAATGGGACACTCCTTACGGCATCCCGCCGTTCGACAAGATCCAGCTTTCCGACTATATCCCTGCGGTCAAGGAGGGGATCAAGCAGCAGAAAGCGGAACTTGACGCTATCCTCAACAACCAGGAGGCACCTACCTTCGAGAACACTATCGCCGCATACGAGCTTTCCGGCGACATCCTGGACAAGGTTTCGAACGTACTGTTCAACCTTCAGGAGACCGAGGGCAGCGACGAGATGAACAAGATCGTCGAGCAGGCCACCGAACTGATCACCGCGCACAGCGACAACATCTCGATGGACAAGAAGTTCTTCGAGAGGGTGAAGGCCGTCTATGACGCCGACCAGAGCGGGTTGACCCGTGAGCAACAGATGGTCCTGAAGAATCTGTACCAGAGCTTTACCCGCAACGGTGTGGACCTGGACGAGGAGTCCCAGGCCCGCCTGAAGGAAATCAACCAGAAGATCGCAGCCGCCCAGCAGAAGTTCGGAACCAACCTGCTGGCCGAGAACAATGCCTTCAAGGAAAAGTTCGGAGTGCCGGTTTCTTCCTATACCTCCGAGATGACTTCCTGCGAAGACAGGGCCCGCCGCGAGGAGATGTTCAAGGCATATTCTTCCAGGGGCAACAACGGTAATGAATATGACAACAAAGCCCTCTGTCTGGAGATCCTGAAGCTTCGTGCCGAGAAGGCCAGGATGCTCGGATTCGACACCTTCGCCGCCTACCAGCTGGACAACAAGATGGCCCGCGACCCGCAGACCGTGGAGGATTTCCTCGACCGCATCCAGAAGGCGGCCAACGCCAAGGCTCTGGAGGAAGTGGCTGAGATGCAGAAGGTCTTGGATGAGGACATCGCTGCCGGAAAGGTTGAGGCTGGAGCAAAGATCCAGCCTTGGGACTGGTTCTACTATGCTGAGAAGGTGCGCCAGCGCAAATATGCCCTGGACGAGAACCTCACCAAGCCATATTTTGCGATGGAGAATGTCCGCGGAGGAGTTTTCGCTGCGGCAAACAAGATATACGGCATCAACGTGGAACCTCTTGACGGTGTTCCTGTATATAATCCTGCGGTTGATGCGTTCAAGGTGACAGACGCCGACGGATCCCTGCTCGGAATATTCATGACCGACTATTTCCCTCGCGCTTCGAAGAGAGGCGGTGCTTGGATGACGGAATTCCGCCCTCAGTACATCGACAAGGACGGCAACGATGTCCGCCCTGTAATTATCAATGTGGGCAACCTGACTGCTCCTACCGATTCGACTCCGGGACTCTTCACCATAGACGAGGTGGAGACTGCCTTCCACGAGTTCGGACACGCACTCCACGGCCTTGTTACGAAGTGCACCTATCCTTCGGTCAGCGGAACGAGCGTGGCAAGGGATTTCGTGGAGACATTCTCGCAGTTCAACGAGAACTGGGCCTTCCGGCCTGAAATCCTTGAGCTGTACGCAAAGCATTACAAGACCGGAGAGGTAATCCCTGATTCCCTCGTCGCCAAGATCAATTCCGCACACAAGTTCAACCAAGGTTTCATGACCTCCGAGCTTTGTGCAGCTTCGATACTGGATATGAAGTGGCATCTTCTCAACGAGGAAGACCTCGCTGCTATGTCCGAGGGCGACCAGGCCGCTAACGTGGCTGCTTTCGAGGACAAGGTTTGTAAGGAGATGGGCCTGCCTGAGCAGATAATCCCACGCTACCGCACGACCTATTTCAACCATATCTTCAACAGCGGCTACAGCGCCGGCTACTACAGCTACCTGTGGGCGGAGGTCCTGGACAAGGACGCCTTCGAGTATTTCAAGCAGCAGGGAATATACAATCCAGAGGTGGCCGCCAGCTTCCGCAAGAACCTGATGGAGCGCGGAGGAAGCGAAGAGCCGATGGTACTCTATATGAGGTTCCGCGGTGCCGAGCCTGATCCGGGTGCCCTCCTGAAAGCCCGCGGTCTTGAATAGGAATTGTTATAGAACGAACATAATATGAAAAGATTCTTTTTGATTGCACTGGCGGCTTCATTGTATATGTCTGCCTCTGCACAGTCAGATGAGGCGAGGCTCCTCAGGTTCCCTGCGACCAACGGGACCGAGATAGTGTTCTCCTATGCCGGTGACCTTTTCACCGTCCCGGTGACAGGTGGCCAGGCCACCAGGCTTACCTCGCACATCGGTTACGAGATGTTCGCCCGTTATTCCCCGGACGGCAAGACAATCGCCTTCACCGGTGAATATGACGGCAACCGCGAAGTGTACAGGATCCCTTCCACCGGAGGCGAGCCTGTGCGCCTGACTTACACATCTACCAACGGCCGCGACGACCTCGGCGACAGGATGGGTCCGAACAACATCGTGATGGGCTGGACCCCTGACGGCAAGTACATCGTGTACCGAAACAGGACCGGCGACGGCTTCCCTGGCAAGCTCTGGAAAGTGTCTGTGAACGGAGGTATGCCGGAGCAGATACCTCTCCCGGAGGGTGGTTTCTGCAGCTATTCACCTGACGGGAAGAAGCTGGCTTACAACCGTGTGATGAGGGAGTTCCGCACCTGGAAGTATTATCGCGGCGGAATGGCCGACGAAGTATGGGTATATGACGGCAAGAAGGTCGAGAAGATTACCGACAACGTCGCCCAGGACATATTCCCGATGTGGGTCGGAGACGAGATTTATTTCGCTTCCGACAGGGACATGACGATGAACATATTCGTCTATGACACCAAGAAGAAGACTACTTCGAAGGTGACTTCCTTCACCGACTATGACGTCAAGTTCCCGAGCACCGACGGGAAGAAGGTGGTGTTCGAGAAAGGCGGATACATCTACATCCTCGACCCGGCTACGAAGGCCTCAACCCAGGTTCACATCACCCTATCTTCCGACCTGGTATATGCCCGTCCGGAGAGGATGAACGTGGGCAAGAAGGGCCGCAACAGCTTCAGCCTGTCCCCTGACGGAAAGCGTGTGGCCGTTACCGCACGCGGCGAGCTCTTCGACGTCCCGGTGGGCAAGGGTATAACCAGGAACATCTCCCAGACCCCTGGAGCCAACGAAAGGAGCGCAGTCTGGAGTCCTGACGGGAAGTACATCGCCTACATCAGCGATGTGACCGGCGAGACCGAGGTGTATCTCTACGAAGTCGCCGCCGGAGGTGCTCCGGTGCAGCTGACGAAGGACAACGACACCTATATCAGGAGCCTCAAGTGGAGCCCTGACAGCAAGCATATCCTCTATACCGACCGCAAGAACCGCATCGTGGAGGTGGATCCTGCCGCCAAGACTTCCAGGACCGTGATGACCTGCCCTGAGGCGGAGTTCAGGGGTGTGGAATATTCACCTGACAGCAAGTGGCTCACCTACACCAAGCCTGCTTCCAACCAGATGGACATCGTCTATCTGTACAACCTCACTACCGGGAAGGAATATCCGGTCACGGAGAAATGGTACAATTCTTCCCAGCCGGTGTTCTCTTCCGACGGAAAGTACCTGATCTATTCTTCCGACCGCGACCTGCGTCCTATATACAGCCGCATCGAGTGGAACTATGCCTACGGGGATATGTCCGGAGTCTATATGACGATGCTTGCCAAGGACACACCTTCTCCTCTGCTTCCTACCGACAGCGAATCTTCAGCTGACATAAAGAAAGACGAGAAGCCGGAGGGGAAGCCAGGAGAGAAGCCTGCCGACAAGAAGAAGGAAGTGACCGTCAAGGTGGATCCGGACGGCATCCTGGACCGTGTCATAAAGCTCCCTGTCGGTGGTACCAGGATGTACTTCAGCGATGGCAAGAAGCTGTGGTTCAGGGACTCGAAGGGTACCCAGGTGCTCGACTTCGAGACCGGCAAGACGGACCTCTGCACCGACGGAATGGTAATGTACCGCCCTGGTGACAAGAAGGCCATCCTGAGCAGCAAGGGCAAGTGGACCGTGGTCAGCTTCCCGGCTCCGAAGGTTGGAGGCGGCGACCCGGTGGATGTGGACAACATGTACACCACAGTCGATTATTCCAAGGAATGGCCTCAGGTCTTCGACGAAGTCTGGAGGGCATTCCGCGACGGGTATTACCTCGAGAACATGCATGGTCGCGACTGGAAGGCGATCAAGGAGAAATACGCAGTGTTCCTTCCTTACGTCAAGACCAGGCTCGACCTGAATTACGTAATCGGCGGAATGATCGCCGAGCTGGCCAGCGGCCACGCTTATGTCTCTCCTGGCGACTATCCGAAGCCTGAGCGCATCCCTATGGGCTTGCTCGGAGCGAAGCTCAGCAAGGATAAGAGCGGCTATTACCGCATCGACCATATCTATTCCGGGGCGACCTATAGGAGCGAACTGCGCAGTCCTCTCACAGAACCGGGAATGAATATCTCCGAAGGTGAATACATCACCGCCATCGACGGCAAGTCCCTGAAGGGAGTGGACAACATCTACAAGCTCCTTGTCGGCAAGGCTGACAAGCTGACCGAACTGACTGTCTCCAAGTCGGCTTCCGAGGGCGGCCGCAAGGTCGTGGTAAGGCCGATCGGGGACGAGTATCCGCTGGAGCACTACGAGTGGGTGCAGAACAACATCAAGACCGTTGAAGAGAAGTCCGGCGGCAAGGTCGGGTATATCTATATTCCAGACATGGGCGCCGAAGGACTCAATGAATTCGCCCGCTACTGGTATCCTCAGCTGGACAAGGAAGCCCTCATCATCGACGACCGCGAGAACGGCGGCGGCAACATTTCCCCGATGGTGATCGAGCGTCTCCAAAGGGAAGCTTACCGGCTTACGATGCGTCGTGGCTCGAGTATGATTGGGACTGTTCCGGAGGGCACGCACACCGGCCCGAAGGTGCTCCTTATCAACAAGTATTCGGCTTCCGACGGGGACCTCTTCCCTTGGAGCTTCAAGGCCAACAATCTGGGAACGGTCATCGGTACGCGTACATGGGGAGGCATAGTCGGCATCAGCGGTCCTCTGCCTTACATGGACGGTACGGACGTCAGGGTTCCGTTCTTTACGAACTACGATGCCAAGACAGGGCAGTGGATAGTGGAGAACCATGGAGTGGATCCGGATATCCTCCTGGACAATGACCCGGTGAAGGAATATGCCGGTGTGGACCAGCAGCTCCTCAAGGCCATTGAAGTCGCCCTTGAGCAGATAAAGACTACAAAATCCAGGAAGGATCTGCCGGGTGTACCGGCTCCACGAACCTTCAAGGATTTGGGCCTTCCGGAATAATTGATTAGTTTTGGAATATGAAAAGATTGTTCACATTGATCCTCGCGGCGATGTTGTCGCTGCTCGGAACTAGCGCTTTTGCCCAGATGGCACAGGGTGAATACCGTATGACCGCCGGTGGCGGCTTCACGATGTTTTCGCTTACCGGAAGTGACAGTGAGCGTGTCATGGATGAAATCCTCCCTGGCTTCTATTTCGGAGCCGACATCGATTATGCCTTTTCTACCATAGAAGGCCTTTCGGTCGAAACGGGTGGCTACATCATGCATTACGGCAAGGCCTTCTCCTTCAATAAAGCTGAAGCCAAGTCATATCACGCCAACTATCTCCGAATTCCGATCAACCTGAAGTACGAGATTCCGATGGATACCGACGGATTTGCCTTGGCGGCCTACACAGGCCCGAGGTTCAATCTCGGACTTGCCGGGAACATGTTCAGCACGGGCGTCACCTACATGGGCCTGATGAGACCTGATGCGCAGTGGGGTTTCGGAATATCGGCCATCATCCAGGATGCGATAGTCTTCCGGGCCGGGTACGACCTTGGCATTACCAAGTGCATCAAGGACAACAGCGCCCTGGGATTCAACGACCTCAACGTGAAGCGCAATTCCTTCTGCTTCGGCGTCGGCTTCGCTTTCTAGTCCCGGGGAGATTGACTTTTTACCGGCTCCATGTGCAAGGTCACGAGGGTGTCGGTCCCGAAGCGGGCTTTCAGACGGCGCTCGATGTCCGTAGTGAGATCGTGAGCCTCTGAAAGCGGCAGGGACCCGTCCATCCTGATGTGGGCTTCGATGGCCACGCGGTTGCCGACTCTGCGGGTGCGCAGGTTGTGAGGTTCTGATACTCCGTCGCAGGAGTGGATGATATCGAGGATATCCTTTTCCGTCTCTTCGGAAAGGGATTCATCCGTGAGTTCTCCAAGACTCGGGCGCAGTATCTTCCAGGCCACCCCAAGGAGCATCGCTCCCACCACGATCGAGGCCAGGGGGTCGAGTACCGCCCAGCGTCCTCCCAGGAGGATCGCTCCACCTATTCCGATAGCTGCTCCGATGGAAGATAAGGCGTCACTCCTGTGATGCCAGGCATTGGCTGTCAATGCTGTCGAGGACAGTTTGCGTCCCTTGAATGCCGTGTACTGGTACATGGTTTCCTTTACCGCAATGGACAGTATGGCCACCCACAGGGCCAGAGTGCCGGGAGGCGTAAGGTCCTCTCCTTTAAGCCAGGAGGCGAACTTCAAGGCTCCTGAAACGATGATGCCGATGGAGGCTGCGACGAGTGCCAGGCTGATGAGAAGGGAGGCCAGGGTTTCGAACTTCCCGTGCCCGTAGTCATGTGTCGGATCCTGAGGACGGGCGCTGATTCCGACGAATATCAGGACAACGATGTCGGTTACGAAATCCGACAAGGAGTGGACAGCATCCGCTATCATCGCGGAGCTGTGTCCCAGTATGCCAGCAATGAACTTGGCTATTACCAGAAGGACGTTCCCCGCACTTCCGACAAGTGTAACCTTGTAAATCTGCCTTTCCCTATCCATAGTCCACATCTTTCCGTACAGCAAAGATAACTGTATTTTTCGTATCTTTACTGAAAGAAATCTTCTCGATATGGACAGGAGGAAATTCATCCGTCTTTCTTCGGCAGGACTTGCCGGGCTCGCCCTCAGCGGTGAGTTGTCTTTGCTTGACGCTTGCATAAAGGATCCGGGCAGGTATTCGATAGTCATCCTCGGTGACACCCATTTCGACGCCGAGCCGACCTCGGTGTATCATTCGCTTTATGTCGAGCCGAACGAGCGCCGCTACAAAGTGCATTATGCAGAGTTCCTCAGGAACGGAGAAATGTGGAGGGAGAGGTGCCCGAAGCTGCTTGACAGGGCTGCAAGCCTGGTTTCCAGGGATACGAAGATGGTGTTCCAGATGGGGGACCTGATCCAGGGGGACTGCGGCAGCGGCGAGATGCACACCAAGATGCTGGACGATGCTGTCAACACGGTCAAGGGCGCCTTCGGGGATATCCCATTCGTCACGGTCGTGGGGAATCACGACATCAGGGGAGTTGATGCGGAGAAGGCGTACAAGGAATACATGCCTGCGCGGATGTCGAAGGAGCTCGGGAAGGAGATCGCCAAGACCACTTTCGGGTTCAACATAGGAGACGATGCTTTCATATTCATCGACTTCAATAAACCTGACAACGATGAGATCGAGAAACTGCTGAAGGAGACAGAAGGGGCGAGGCATACGTTTGTGGCCTCACACGGGCCGGTATTCCCTTATGACGGGGGCGATTCCCGCTGGTTCTTCCACGGGTACAGGAAGCACACCGACGAAAGGCGTCATTTCCGCGCAGAGTTCGCAAAACGCAACGCAATAGCGCTCTGTGGGCATATCCATACGACAGAGTTCTATGATTGGTTCGGCGACGGCGGCAGGATAACGCAGATGACGATGAACAGCGTGTGGTCGAAGGACGAACTCGGGAAATACGATATCGTGTCCGAGGGCCCTGGGAGTTATGGGTCGATCCGGCAGAAACAGGCGGAGGCTGGCGGCAAGGAGTTCCCCGCCGACGACGTGGAACTGTTCAATGAATACAAGCCGGGGCTGAGGGCATATTCACTATCCCGCGCAGCCGGTTCCTACAAGCTGAACGTCTCCCGCAAGCACGTCACCATCGAATTCCACGCCGGCGACTCCCGGGAAATCTCCCATATCTTCGTGCTGAGGTAGCCTGGGGATTACCGGTCAAGCCGGGAATGACGGATGGTTACTGGATGCAGCTGGTGAGGCAGGTCATCGAACCGTCAGGCCGCAGGGATATGCCGGTGGAGGTGGCCGGGATCAGGACGGTCTCGCCCTGGCGCAGATCTACGGCGTAGTCCAGGCCGTTCAGCTCTGAATCGATGAGGGTACCCTTGCCTCCGACACACATCACCACGAGGAACGAATCCATGCCCGAAAGATCCTTCGAGCAAGCCTTGTCCACGTCGAACAGCGTGGTAGTGAAATACTTGCAGCTCACAAGAGGGATTTCCGCATTCTTCCGCCGGACATACCCGGTCTTATAGTCATCGTGCACTGTGTAGTCGATGGCCTCCTTCGCCTGCTCGATGTGCAGGTCGCGAGGCTTGCCGTCCAGACCCAGGCGCCCGTAGTCATAGATCCTGTAGGTCAGGTCGGAAGTCTGCTGGATCTCGGCTACGAACGATCCTGCGCAGATGGCGTGGATGCGACCGGCAGGGAGGAAGAATACGTCTCCCGGAGCGATATCGTGGCGGGCGAGGACATCGGTGATGGTGTGGTCACGCACCCTGTCCTCATATTCCTCGGGAGAAATCTCCTGCGTCAGGCCGCTGAGCAGATGAGCTCCTTTGTCCGCACCGACCACATACCACATCTCGGTCTTGCCCTTCATCCCGGGGTTGGTCCTGGCGGCAAGTTCATCGCCGGGATGCACCTGGATGGAGAGGTCGTCCTTCGCATCTATGAATTTGATGAGCAGAGGGAACTCGTCGCCGGTGTCGTGCCAGACCTTCTTTCCTACCAGCCTGGACTTGAACATATGCATGAGCTCCGTCAAGGATTTCCCCGCCAGAGGGCCGTTCGCGACCACGGAAACATGCCCTTCGACTGCTGATATTTCCCAACTCTCACCGATGCGGTTGATCGTCGTGAATATGTCTTTGAACTTTGCGATTTTTTCGCCGCCCCATACCATCGTGCGGAGCCAAGGCTTGAATTTCAGGGGATACAGGTCCATTTCAGGTTATTTGTCAAGTTCCGCCAGGGCGAAGGCATATGCTCCGAGGGATATAGCCTTGCTGGCGCCTATCTTCGAGCGCATCACGCCGACGCGCTTCTGAGGGTCATATACGACTTCCTTGTCGCTGCCATATACTTTGATTGTACGGGCATCTCCTCGCGCAAAATCCTCGAAATCAGAGGCATTGTCGAGGTTGTAAACCTTCATCTGGACGCGGTCCAGCTCTTCTCCTGTTAGGAGGTGCATCTTTGCGCGCATAGAGCGGAGGATGCCTGGCATCAGGAATTCGGCGTTGTTCATTATCCCGCCTCCGATCACGATCAGGCCGTCGATGAGGGTAACTGCCGTTGCCATAGCGTCACCTGCGACTTCTCCCATCTTGTCGAAAGCCTTGATGGCGGCTTCCTTGTCTCCGGGAGCCTCACCCCTTGCGATCGCACCAATGTCCTTAGGGGAAAGATTATGGTCTTTCTGTCCGGAAAGCTCTCCGTAAACCCTTCTGATCGCACGGATGGACACACCGTCTTCCACGATGATGTCAGGCCAGTCAGGATGCTTCAGGCAGAAGGTTTCCACGCAGGAGTTGTCGCCCCTGTTGAGGCGCCCGTCGATTACGGTTCCGACACCGAAACCGGTTCCGAAAGTATATCCGATGAGGTTATGGTAGCGTTTTGCACTGCCTGCCGCGGCAAGCTTGTCGTTGATCTCAGGAAGCGCTCCGCCAAGGGCTTCGCCATAGGCGTAGAGATCACCGTCGTTGTTGATGAATACGGGTACTCCGAACTTCTCTTTCAAGAATGGTCCGAGCGCGACTCCGTCCCTGAAGGAAGGGAAATTCGGGAGGAAGCCTCCGATTATTCCGTTAGGGTAGTCGGCCGGTCCCGGAAAGGCGAAGCTGATGGCCACCGGCTTCTCTTCTCCAAGTCTTTCGATGATGGTTCCGAATCCCAGGACCATAGCCTGAAGGCACAAGTCCAGGTTGTTTGCATTCGATGGAAGTGTGAGGGTCTCACCGTAATACTCTCCGCCTTTCATTGCACCGAAAACCAAATTGGTGCCGCCGGCATCCAGAGTCAGGACGATTCTGCTGTCGTTTCTGATATCAGACATATTCCAAATAAGTTATTATCGTCGGGTTCTTATGCAAAGATAGTCGGAATTTAGTAACTTTGTTAGGTATTTAGCATTTTTAAGAAATGAAGAAAGGAAGGAAGGCTCTGAAGAAAGGCCGCGAAAAGCAGTTCGGTTCAAAGCAGGTCGGGAAGAAAAGGTTCGAGGAGGTGACCGGAAGGGTCCAGATGACCAGGGACGGTTACGTCTTCGTGATTGTTGAAGGGGATACTGACAACGACATATTCGTAAAGGCTTCCAAGACCAGGGGTGCCTTGAACGGTGACACGGTGAAGTGTGTGGTCACCCGTGAAAAGACACAGGAGAAGCCTGCCTTTGCCAGAGGTGGCAAAAGCGGCAAGGGTTCCAAGGGCAAGGGGTTCCAGCCAGTGGAAACCGTCCGTCGCCGCGAGGGCGAGATCGTGGAGATCGTCGAGCGCAGCCATATTCCTTTCGTAGGAATATTGCATACAGTCGGAAAGCAGGCTTGGGTGCTGATGCAGTCCAAGACGATGCCTTATGACATATCCGTCGATTTCTTCTCGCTGCCGGAAGGTGCGAAGAAGGGAATGAAGGTAGCCGCCGTCATCGACAGCTGGGACCGCAAGGAGCCGAATCCTTCCGGACACATCGTCGATGTCCTGGGAGAGCCGGGACAGAACGAGACCGAGATGCACGCCATCCTTGCCGAATATGGCCTGCCGTACCGTTTCGATCCGGCCGTGGAGAAAGCTGCAGAGGAGATTTCAGAAAAGATTACCGACAAGGACCTGGCTGGCCGCCGGGATTTCAGGAAGACTTTGACTTTCACCATCGACCCGGAGGATGCCAAGGACTTCGACGATGCATTGTCATTCGTCAAACTTGACAACGGCAATTTCGAAGTGGGCGTGCACATCGCCGATGTTTCCTATTATGTCAAGCCGGGCTCGCCGCTGGACCAGGTCGCCCAGGAGCGCGGAACTTCCGTCTATCTCGTGGACAGGACTGTTCCGATGTTGCCGGAGAAGCTTTCCAACAGGCTCTGCTCCCTGCGCCCGAACGAGGACAAGCTGACTTTCTCGGCTGTGTTCGAAATCGCCAATGATGGGCATATCGTCAACCGCTGGTTCGGCCGCACGGTGATATGTTCGGACTACCGTTTTGCATACGAGACTGCCCAGCAGATCATCGACAATGGAGAGAAATCCCTCGAGATGGAACTCCGCGGGGGTACCGACGGAAAGACTGCTCCGGTCAAGGACCCTGTGCTCGAGGCATCTCCAGAGGCTGCTGCCAAGCTGAAGGACCGCAATGCGGCGGCGATGGGCGAGGGAGTATTGGAAGGTTGCTTGATTCCAAGGGAGATCAAGGAGGCCATCCTGGAACTCCACAGGCTTGCCACCATATTCAGGAAGAAGCGTTTCGCCAATGGAGCCATCAGCTTCGACCGTCCTGAGATGAAGGTTGAGGTGGACCTTGCAGGCCGCCCGGTAAGGGTATATGAGAAGGTCTCCAAGGAGGCTAACTGGCTGATCGAGGAGTTTATGCTGCTTGCTAACCGCTCTGTGGCCGAGTTCATCGCTACTTCAGGCAGGATGGACGGCAAGGCCGACAAGAATGCCAAGACATTCGTCTATCGTGTCCACGGCGAGCCGAATTCTGAGAAGATCGCCGGCCTGGGTGAGTTCGTCGGCAACTTCGGCTACAAGCTGGGTCCGACCGGCAACGGAAGGGAGATCGCGAAATCTCTAAACGGACTGCTCGAATCAGCCAAGGGAAAGCCGGAGTGCGACGCATTCCAGATGATTGCCCTCCGCGCGATGGCGAAGGCAGTGTATTCAACCGAGAATATCGGCCATTACGGCCTGGCGTTCAAATACTACACCCACTTTACATCCCCTATCCGGCGTTATCCTGACACCATGGTGCACAGGCTGCTTGCAATGTATCTGAACAACCGCGAGAGCCAGAACCAGGAGTATTACGAGGGCCAGTGCCAGCACGCTTCCGAGCGTGAGCAGATTGCCATGAACGCGGAGCGCGACAGCATCAAGTACAAACTTATCGAATATATGCAGGACAAGGTCGGAATGACCTTTGAGGGTGCCGTGTCAGGCCTTACTGAGTGGGGAATGTACGTGGAGATCAAGCCGGAGATGATCGAAGGTATGGTAGCCCTGAGGGACATCCGTTCGGATTTTTACGACTTCGACGAGACCAAGTACCAGATCACGGGCAGGCGTACCGGCAAGGTCTTCCGCCTGGGTGACCCTGTCAAGATCAAGGTCAAATCAGCCAACCTCGACCAGCGCCTCCTCGACTACGAACTCGTGGAAGCTTAAGTCTTTCCTAGTAGTTGATCAGCGGTTTGGTGAGAGCTTCCTTGAGCTGGTCGTCGTAGCGTACACGGACCTTGATGCCGGCCTCCTGGAAGTGATAGCGGACGGCGATCTCTTCCTCTATGAACGGAACGATTTCATCCTTCTTGAGCTCCAGGAAAGTCTCCTTGTCCATCTCCAGGGCCTTCTGCATCGCCGCTATCTGATCCTTCATATTCTGGGAAAGTCCGTCCTTGTCGAGCTCCTTCTTCATCTGGTCGAAGTAGGTCTTGGCGCTTGAACGGTAGTCGAAGTCCTTCGTCTTGGCGAAAGCCACGAAATCATCCCAGTCCGCATCGGTCAGACGATAGTCCTCCGGCACACTCTCGTGCTTGCGCACGAACTCCAGGGTGTAGTCCTGGATGATTCCGGAATATACCAGGGAATATGTCAGGCGGCTGTAGTCGTGCCCCTTGATGACGACATCCGGGGTGATTCCGCCGCCGTCGCGTACGATCCTGCCGTGGGCCGTCTTGAACTCGTGGGTCAATGAATCAGGAATATGCCCGACGCTTCCGTCCTCGTTGCGGTGAGAATAATCGATAGCTTGCAGGCAGCGTCCGGAAGGAGTATAATACTTGCCGATCGTGACTTTCAGCTGCCCGTTGTAAGGAAGAGGCAGAATCCTCTGTATCAGGCCCTTACCGAACGTTCTGGTGCCCATCACGGTAGCCCTGTCGAGGTCTTGGAGGGCTCCGGTGACGATTTCGGAGGACGAAGCGGAGCCGGAATCCACCAGCACGATGATCGGAATCTCTGTGTCGATAGGGTCGTTGGTCGTCTTGTACTGTGTCTCTGAAGCATCTGACTTGCCCTTGGAAGACACCACCAGGGACCCCTTAGGAACGAAGAGGGAGACGATGTTGATGGCCTCGCTCATAAGTCCGCCGCCGTTGCCGCGAAGGTCGAGCACGAGTTTCTTCATACCCTGTGACTTGAGCTTCAGGAACGCATTGCGGAGCTCTCCGGAGACATTCTCCGTGAAGCCGCTCTGGTAAATGTAGCCGGTGGTACCGTCTTCCAGCATCCCGGCATATTCGATGTCGGGCATATGGATCCTTTCGCGTAGGACTTCGATGTCCACGATCTCGCCGGTACGTACTTTCTTTACCTTGAATTTCACGGTGGTACCCGGTTTGCCCTTCATCTTTTCGGAGCACTGGGCGCTGGTCAGGCCGTGGGTGGTCTGCCCGTCGATCTCGAGGATCTCATCGCCGCACCTGAGCCCGTATTTGTCGGCAGGGGAGCCCTTGTACGGCTCGTTGATGATTACGTTGCCGTCCTTGTCCGGTTTGTAGATGATCGCCCCGATGCCGCCGTATGTCTTGGCGATCATCATCTGGAGGTCTTCATTGTCCTCTTCCGGGATATATACCGTATATGGGTCCAGGCTCTCGAGCATGGCATCGATTCCGGCTCGCTCCATCCGGTCAACCGGAAGGGAGTCCACATAGGAACGGCTGAGTTCCTTCAGGATGGAATTCTGGATTTCGGTCCATTGTCCGAGCTTGAAACTCTGTGACTGTGCAAAGGTTGCAGAGCTGACCAAGACTGCCAGCGTGGCTGCGATTATTCTTTTATTCATACAGGATCGGGGCAGCACAACTTCAGTGCCAAGAAACAAAGTTAAGAATTTTCTATCTTTGTGATATGAAAGCGACCAAGATAATATTTGCTACGGGCAACCGGGGGAAGCTTCGCGAGGCTGCCGAAATCCTTGGAGAAGGATTCGAGCTGCTGACGCCGGCAGACTTCGGGATAACCGAGGATATTCCCGAGACCGGGACCACCCTGGAAGAGAATTCATTGCAGAAGGCGGAATATCTTCACTCCCTTCTGGGTTGCGACTGCTTTGCCGACGATACCGGCCTGGAAGTGGATGCCCTCGGAGGTGCCCCGGGAGTCTATACTGCCCGCTACGCCGGAGAATCCAAGGATTTCAACTTGAATATGGACAAGGTCCTTTCGGAGCTGGAAGCTCTTGAAGCTGAGGCTTGTGCGGAGACCGGCTCCGTCAGCCGCAGGGCGCGTTTCCGCAGTGTGGTGACCTTGATCCTCGGAGGACAGGTCCATCAGTTCGAAGGGACGATGGAAGGGATCATCGCCAGACAGAAGTCCGGCAAGGGAGGCTTCGGCTACGACCCGATATTCATTCCCGACGAGTATCCGGGCTTGACTGCAGCTGACATAACGGAGGAGCAGAAGAATGAGATTTCCCACCGAGGGAAGGCCCTCCGCGCAATGGCTGCCTATCTGTTTTCAATCCGCAAGGGCGATGAGGACAAAGGCTGAGCTCATAGTCCTTAACCACACCAAGTTCGGGGAGAATTCCATCATCCTGCACACTCTCAGCAAGGAGTTCGGAAGGAGAGGATTCCTCGTGCGCGTGAGTCCCAAGACGGCAATGGCGCTTTTCCTGCCACTGAATATACTTGAAGCCGAGGTGACGGAGAATCCTAAGTCTGACCTCTGGTGGGCCCGTAATTTCGTGAGCGTGGCCCCTCTGAACGGCATCAGGGGCAATATCCATAAGAATACCATCACTCTGTTCCTGAGCGAAGTCCTGTTCAGGGTGGTGAAGGACCAGACCAACGAGGACGGGCTGGCGGATTGGCTGAAAAGCCAGATCCTGACCCTGGACGCTCTCGGGAGCGACTTTGCCAACTTCCACCTCTTGTTTCTCCTGAACCTTTGTTCAGCCCTCGGATTCGACCCGGATCCGGCCCTCCTGGCACCGTTCACCGGTGACCACCTGCGCAGTGTCCAGGCCTTGCTGGAAAAACCGTTTACCGAAGCGATGCTCCTGCCCCTCAAGGGTGCCGACCGCAATGAAATCGCCGAAAGCATCCTCAAATACATCGAATTCCACACCGAATCCAAGGTGAATGTCAGGTCGCTCTCGGTTCTCCGCGAAATATACGGATAGATTGTTGATATCTTCCCAGATTATCTGGTGGTATATTCCCCCATTATTGACTAAATTTGTAATCGGCCCTTACCGCGACTGCGACCTTCGTCATAAGGGCGCATTTACCCGTACAGGGCTGCGAAGCAGTAAGCGCCCGTTGACGGAAGGTCGCAGACAAAAAGACACAGGACAAAAAGAGAAGGGCGCATTTACCCGTACAGGGCTGCGAAGCAGCAAGCGCCCGTTGACGGAAGGTCGCAGACAGAATGACACAGGACAAAAAGAGAAGGGCGCATTTACCCGTACAGGGCTGCGAAGCAGTAAGCGCCCGTTGACGGAAGGTCGCAGACAAGACAAGGTGAGAAAAAGTAAAACAAAGTAATATTCAATAGATTATGGCAGTTGACTATGAGAAGGCAGGCGTAAGCCTCGAAGCAGGGTACGACGTTGTCAGGCGTATCCGCAAGCACGTAGATTCCACGAAACGGCTCGGAGTGATGGGAAACATCGGCTCTTTCGGAGGGATGTTCGACCTCTCGGCCCTTGACATCAAGGAACCGGTCCTGGTCAGCGGCACCGACGGAGTCGGCACCAAACTCAAGCTGGCGTTCGCGATGGACAAGCACGACACCATCGGAATAGACGCAGTCGCGATGTGCGTCAACGACGTGCTGGCCCAGGGCGCGGAACCACTTGTATTCCTGGACTATGTCGCCCAGGGTAAGACCCGTCCTGAAGTAGTGGAAGCCATAGTCGCAGGAGTGGCCGAAGGCTGCCGCCAGGCAGGGTGCGCCCTTGTCGGAGGCGAAACTGCCGAAATGCCCGGAATGTATGCCGAGGGCGAATATGACATCGCCGGCTATACCACTGGCGTGGTGGAGAAGTCCAAGCTCATCGACGGCACAAAGGTCAAGGTCGGGGACGTGCTGGTCGGAATCGCCTCCACAGGCGTACACAGCAACGGATTCAGCCTCGTCAGGAAGATATTCTCCGACAATTCCCTCGACCTTTTCAAGGTATATCCCGAGCTTGATCCGGTCCAGCCGCTCGGACTGGTCGCCCTGACCCCTACGAGGATCTACGTCAAGCAAGTACTGGATGTGATCCATAACTGTGATGTCCACGGGGTGGCCCATATCACCGGAGGCGGCTTCGATGAAAACATCCCACGCATCCTTCTCGAAGGCCAGGGCATCGAAGTCGAAGAAGGCACCTGGAACATCCTCCCGATCTTCAACTTCCTCGAGAAGTACGGGAATATCCCTCACAGGGAGATGTTCAACATCTTCAATATGGGTATCGGAATGGTGTTGGCGATGGACGAGGCCGAGGCTGGCAAGGCCATCGGAATCCTCGCCTCGCACGGTGACAAGGCCACCGTCATCGGCCGCGTGACCGACACCCCAGGAGTCGTTATTAAATAGTTGTAGGTCAAAGACTTGCAACACAAGGTCGCATTTACCCGTATAGGGCTGCGAAGCAGCAAGCGCCCGTTGGTGCAAGTCTCTGAAATAAGTTACTAAGAATAGAATGCGAGCTTTAATCAGTGTGAGTGACAAGACGGGCGTCGTGGATTTCGCCCGTGAACTCGTATCGCTCGGATGGGAGATACTTTCCACCAGCGGAACGATGAAGATGTTGAAAGAGGCAGGTATCCCGGTGACCAGCGTCAGCGACGTGACTGGATTCCCTGAGATCTGTGACGGACGTGTAAAGACCCTTCACCCGAAGATCCACGGAGCCCTCCTGGCAAGGCGGGATATTCCCGACCACATGCGCCAGCTTGAAGAGAACGGAATCGGCACGATCGACCTCGTCTGCGTCAACCTCTATCCTTTCAGGGAGACCGTCGCAAAACCGGACGTGACCATGGAGGATGCCATCGAACATATCGACATCGGCGGGCCGTCGATGGTGAGGAGCGCCGCAAAGAACTGGGAATCAGTGACCATAGTGGTCAATCCCGAGGATTATGCCACGGTGCTGGACGAACTGAAGGCTGACGGTCACACTTCCAGGGAAACACGTCTGAAACTCTCCGCGAAAGCATATACCCACACTGCGGAATATGACATCGCGATAGCTTCCTGGATGCGTCCGAAAGCCGGCCTTCCGGAAAAGCTGTTCCTGGAATATGACGAATGCCAGCATCTCCGCTACGGGGAAAACCCTCACCAGAGCGCCAAGTTCTACAAGACCCTGAAACCGGCCCCGTATTCCTTGGCTACCGCTCGCCAGCTTAACGGGAAAGAGCTTTCTTACAATAACATACAGGATGCCAATGCTGCTCTTGACATAGTGAGGGAGTTCAAGGAAGAGCCTTTCGCCGTGGGGCTTAAGCATATGAACCCTTGCGGTGCTGCCGTAGGTACCGACATCGTAGATGCCTGGAAGAAAGCATACGAAGGCGACACGACTTCCATATTCGGCGGCATCGTGGCCTTCAACAGGGAGGTGAACCTCGAAGTTGCGCAGTTGCTCAAGCCGATATTCCTGGAAATCGTGATGGCTCCGTCATACGCTCCCGATGCCTTGGAGCTGCTCTGCACCAAGAAGAATCTCAGGGTTCTGGAAGTCGATATGGACGGAGATGTCAAGCAGCAGATGCGTTGCACGAGCGTCAACGGAGGCCTCCTTGTCCAGAACCAGGACCTGGAGACTTGCGAAGTAACTGCCGCTCAATGTGTTACTGACACAAAGCCTACCGAGGAGCAGCTCAAGGACCTGGATTTCACCTGGCGTATCGTCAAGCACGTCAAATCCAACGCAATCGTCGTCGGAGCCCACGGGATGGTCCTCGGCGTCGGCGCCGGCCAGATGAACCGCATCGGCTCCGCAGAAATAGCATTGAATCATGCTGAAGAGGTCTGTCAAGCAGGTTCGACCAATGCCACCCTCGGCACTAGAGGGGGGACCGGAGCGGAACGAAGTGGAGCGAACGGTGGGGCCGAGCGAGGCGAGGCGGTCGAACCGCTTGAGCAGAGCTCGTTAGTCCTTGCATCCGACGCCTTCTTCCCGTTCGACGACTGCGTCACTCTCGCGGCCCGGTATGGCGTAAAAGCCATTGTCCAGCCTGGCGGATCCATCAGGGATGAAGATTCGATACGGAAATGCAACGAACTCGGCATCGCGATGCTGTTCACTGGAGAAAGACACTTCAAACATTAGCGGATATGGGAATCAATTCATTGCTGCCTTGGAAAAACAGCAACGTCGAGACAGACAAGAAGGCCTACGTCGAATTCCGTCGCAGGATGTCCGTCCTGTCTGATGCCAAAGTACTGGTAGTCGGAGGCGGAGGACGGGAACACGCTATCGTGGATGCTCTCTCCAAGTCCAGCCACGTCGGGAAGATCTATTGCGCTCCCGGCAATGCCGGCATCGCCAGCCAGGCTGAATGCATACCAATCAAGGATACTCAGATTGATGAACTGCTTAAGTTCGTGAAGGACAAGGGGATAGACCTCACCGTAGTAGGACCGGAGGCTTCTCTTTCCAAAGGAATCGTGGATGTATTCACCCAAGCCGGAGAGCCAATATTCGGTCCAAGCAAGGCGGCTGCGATGATAGAGTCCAGCAAGGATTTCGCCAAGCGCCTGATGCAGAAATACGGAGTCCCGACGGCTGCCTACAGGACCTTCGAGGACTATTCGGAGGCCCTGGAATATGTGCGGGGGGGGGGCTTCCCAGTCGTCCTCAAATACGACGGTCTTGCTGCGGGCAAGGGCGTAGTCATCCCGGAGACCTTGAAAGAAGCGGAAGCTACCCTCAAGGATATGCTCCTGGACGACAAGTTCGGGAAGGGCAAGGTCGTGATCGAAGAATATATGACCGGCCCGGAGTTCTCGTTCCTTTGCTTCGTCTGCGGGGAGGAAGTATTCCCAATGGTGCTTTCCCAGGACCACAAGCGTGCATTCGATGGCGATAGGGGACCTAATACCGGAGGGATGGGCGCATATTCCCCGGTGCCGTTCATAACTGAAGAGGATTATGGATACGCCCTGGAAAAAATCATGAAGCCAGTCGCCGCAGGTATGGTTGCCGAGGGATGCCCGTTCAAAGGAGTGCTCTACGGCGGCCTTATGAAGACCCCGTCCGGAATCAAGGTGGTGGAGTTCAACTGCCGTTTCGGAGATCCGGAGACCGAGGTGGTGCTCCCGCGCCTTGAGACTGACATATTCGAGGTATTCTGCGCGATAGCAGAAGGCGGTTCCGCCCCTGAATTGCCTGAGGGTACGTTTGCAATGGAAGGCTTGACAGTTCCGGCTTCTGTCCTCATGCCTGAACTCAAGTGGTCCGACAAGCCGGTTCTGGGCTTCGTGATGGCTTCCAAGGGCTATCCGGGATCGTATGAGAAAGGATTCGGGATAACCGGATTCGAAGATGCTCTTGCTGATCCCCAGGTACGCATATACCACATGGGTACTTCCGAAGGAATGCGCACGGCCGGAGGCAGGGTGCTGATGGTCGTAGCTTCGGGCAGCGACCTGAGGGATGCAAGGGACAGGTCACTTGCCGCAGTAGGAAAGATCCGCTGCGAGAACCTGTTCCATCGTACGGACATAGGACATTGGGTGTTATAGTAATGGTTTGCACCATAAGGGTGCTTGCTGCTTCGCAGCCCTGTACGGGTAAATGCATCCCTTATGGTGCAAACCATTATTGAAAAATTCAAAATAGGATTACGATGATTATCAGCGGAAAAGAACTTTCGGCAAAGCTCAAGGCCCAGATGGCCGAGCAGGTTGCGACCTTCCCGGAGAAATACGGAAGGGTCCCTCATCTGGTGGTGATACTGGTCGGTGACGACCCTGGCAGCCAGACGTATGTCAGGAACAAGGAGAGGGCCTGCGTTGCGGTAGGAATACGGAATACCACTATCAGGATGCCTGCCGACACTCCGGAACAGGAACTCCTGGACAAGATCGAGCAGTTGAATGCGGACGACTCCGTGGACGGCATCCTGGTCCAACTGCCTCTTCCGAAGCAGATCAGCGAGCCTAAAGTCATTGAGGCTATCGCCCAGTCCAAGGACGTGGACGGATTCCATCCCCTGAATACCGCAGCCCTCTGGCAGAAGCGGCCTAACGCTTCCTGCGTCGTTCCTTGCACCCCGGCCGGAATCATCCGCCTGCTTGATGCGGCTGAATATGGGATAGCCGGAAAGAACGCCGTGGTCATAGGAAGGAGCCAGATTGTCGGCTTGCCGATAGCCAAGCTCCTGCTGGACAGGAACGCTACGGTTACTATTTGTCATTCAAGGACTTCCGATCTCGCTTCCTATACTAGGAACGCAGATATCCTGGTCGTCGCCATAGGCAGGGCGAAATTCGTGACCGGAGATATGGTTAAGGAAGGTGCTGCCGTTATCGATGTGGGTATGGACCTGGACGAAAACGGAAAGCTCTGTGGGGACGTTGACTTCGACTCCGTAGCCCCTAAGGCCTCCGTAATCACACCGGTTCCCGGCGGCGTCGGCCCGATGACCATCTGCTGCCTCATGGAAAACACCATCAAGTGCTTCCTGAACAAGATGTAATATTCGTAGAATGAGAAGATACGGAATCATAGTATCGGTAGCGGTCATGTTCCTGCTGCTCGCAGGATCGGTGACTGCGAACGCCCAGCTGGTCAAGGGAAAGCATGGGTCAGAGGATTTCAAGATCGGGGTCGCGGGATTCTCGTACAGCAGGTTTGACATTGACCGGACGCTGGAGTATCTGTCTTCGATGGGAGTCAAGTATTTCTCTGTCAAGGACTGGTGGCTGCCTTTGGATTCCACGAAGGAGCAGATGGATGCCTTCAAGGCAAAATGTGCCTCCTACGGCGTTGAGGGCTATATTCTCGGACCTATATACATGAAATCCAAGGAAGAGGTTGACAGGGCTTTCGACTACGCTGCCCGCTACGGGTCTGAGGTGTTCATCGGAGTTCCAAACTATGAACTCATCGATTATGTGATTGCAAAGGTTGCGCAGACGGGCATCCGTGTGGCTATCCACACCCACGGACCTGACGGAGCTGCTTTCCCGAGCATCTACAAGATAATGGAGATGGTCAAGGATCCTTCCCTCGGGGTCGGATGCTGCCTTGATATGGGCCATTCCGTCCGCAGCGGGGAGGACATCGCCAAAATAGTCCGGAAGTACCACAAGTGGATATACGATATCCACATCAAAGACGAGACAGCCGCTTCGAAAGCCGGCCAGACTTGGGAGATGGGCAGGGGAGTGATAGACTTCCGTCCGATTGTCAAGGCTCTCAGGAAGGTCGGTTACAAGGGAGTTATATCTCTGGAATTCGAAAAGAACCCTGCTGACCCTCATTCCGGCATCGCGGAATCCATCGGATACCTCCGTGGGATACTGGACGGCACAAAGTAACAAACATTGATATATCCATAATAAGAAAGGCGCGACCTCTTTGGCCGCGCCTTCATATTCATAGGACGAACTGCTAGAGTTCGAACATTTCGGCTTCGTATTCGTCCTTGCGGCCGACCAGGATATCCTGGAACTCCTTCTGGCCGGTTCCGGCCGGGATGAGGTGACCGCAGATGACGTTCTCCTTCAGGCCTTCGAGGTAGTCCACGCGGCCGCGGATTGCGGCCTCGCTGAGCACCTTGGTGGTCTCCTGGAAGGAGGCGGCTGATATGAACGAATTGGTCCTGAGGGCTGCCCTGGTGATACCCTGGAGCACAAGCTTCGCGGTAGCCGGCTTGGCTTCGCGGACGGCCATCATCTTCATTCCCTGACGCTCGAGAGAGGAATTCTCGTTTCTCATATCACGTGCGTTGACGATGTCTCCCATCATGTACTTCTGGGAATCGCCCGGGTCAAGCACATAGTACTTGCCGAAGATGTTGTCGTTGGCGTCCATGAACTCCCACTTGTCCACCAGTTCTTCCTGGAGGAACTCGGTATCGCCCGGATCCGTTATCTGGACCTTGCGCATCATCTGGCGTACGATGATCTCGAAATGCTTGTCGTTGATCTTCACACCCTGCAGACGGTAAACCGCCTGGACCTCGTTGACGATGTAGTCCTGGGCCTTGACAGGTCCGAGGATGTTGAGGATGTCGGTAGGAGATGTGCCACCGTCGGACAGCTTGGTGCCGGCCTTGACGTAGTCGTTCTCCTGGACGAGGATCTGCTTGGTGAGCGGAACGAGATAGTGCATCTCCTTTCCGGATTTGTTCTTGACGACGATTTCGCGGTTGCCCCTCTTGACCTTGCCCATAAGTACCTCACCGTTGATTTCGGAGAGGATGGCAGGGGATGAAGGAGTCCTGGCCTCGAAGAGTTCGGTAACCCTAGGAAGACCTCCGGTGATATCGCTTGACTTGCCGATGGCGCGAGGGATCTTGATGATCACGTCTCCGACATTGACTGTGTCTCCGTTGTTCGGGATGATGTGGGCACCGACAGGAAGGTTGTACTGCCTGATCTGGTTGCCATCTGCATCGACGATGACGAGAGACGGGTTCCTGGTCCTGTCCTTGGACTCGATGATGACCTTGTCCTTGTTGACTGCGAGCTCGTCGGCGATTTCCTCACGGTAGGTGACACCTTCGATGAGGTTGTCGAACTGGACCTTACCTGCAGTCTCCACGATGGTAATGGCGTTGTACGGATCCCATTCGCAGAGGAGGTCTCCCTTCTTGATCTTGTCGCCGTCCTTGAAATACAGCTTGGAGCCGTAAGGGACGTCGTAGTGGGAGTAGGTAATGCCGGTGTTCTCGTCGATGATGCTGACTTCGGTCATACGGCTGACGACGATATCGACGCTCGTTCCGTCGGACTCGACCTTCTGGATGGTCCTGAGTTCCTCGAAGACCACCTTGCCGTCGTACTTGGATTCGATCGTGGAATCAGCGGTAGCGCTTCCGGCTACACCACCGACGTGGAAGGTACGCAGTGTAAGCTGTGTACCAGGCTCACCGATGGACTGTGCCGCGATGACGCCGACCACTTCTCCCTTCTCGACCATTCGGCTGGTTGCAAGGTTGCGTCCGTAGCACTTTGCGCAGACACCCTTACGGGACTCGCAAGTGAGGACGGAACGGATTTCGACCTGCTCGATAGGGAGGCTGTCGATCAGTTCAGCGGTCGCTTCCCTGATTTCTTCGCCTGCCTTGATGATCAGTTCGCCCGTGAGAGGGTTGAAGATATCGTGTACAGATGTACGTCCGAGGATTCTCTCGCCGAGAGACTCGACGATTTCGTCCTTGTTCTTGATGGCCGTTGCGATAAGACCCCTGAGGGTACCGCAGTCTTCCTCGGTGATGATCACATCGTGGGATACATCGACGAGACGTCGGGTCAGGTAACCTGCGTCAGCTGTCTTGAGGGCGGTATCGGCCAGACCCTTACGGGCACCGTGGGTGGAGATGAAGTATTCGAGCACCGTCATTCCCTCCTTGAGGTTGGAAATGATCGGGTTCTCGATGATCTCAGCTCCTGCGGCGCCGGACTTCTGAGGCTTCGCCATAAGGCCACGCATACCGCACAGCTGCTTGATCTGCTGTGTTGAACCACGGGCACCGGAATCCAGCATCATGTACACAGGGTTGAAGCCCTGCTGGTCAGCAGAAATCTGCTTCTCGACGATGCCGGTAAGCTTGTTGTCGATGGTGGTCCAGAGGTCGATGACCTTGTTGTAGCGCTCGTTGTTGGTGATGAAACCCATCGAGTAGTTGGCCTTGACGCCTTCCACTTCCTTGTAGCCCTGTTCGATGAGGCTCGACTTCTCAGCCGGGACGATGACGTCGCCCAGGTTGAAGGAGATGCCTGCACGGAATGCCTGGTCGTAACCAAGGTTCTTGATGTCGTCGAGGAACTGTGCTGTCCTGGTAACACCGGTGTTCTTGATGACCTCGGTGATGATCTTCCTGAGGGCTTTCTTTCCAAGGACTTCGTTGACGTACGGAACTTCTTCCGGGACGTACTGGTTGACGATGATGCGGCCGGCAGTGGTCTCCACGATGTGCTCGCCCTTGGAGGCATCCTGCTTGTCGACAGGAAGCCTGACTCCGATCTTGGCGTGCATGTCGATAGCCTTCTCGTTGTAGGCTACGATGACCTCTTCAGGGCCGTAGAACGTCAGTCCTTCGCCTTTTGCTCCCGGCCTGATCTTGGTGATGTAGTACAGACCGAGCACCATATCCTGGGAAGGAACGGTGATAGGGGAGCCGTTGGCAGGGTTGAGGATGTTCTGGGATCCGAGCATAAGCAGCTGTGCCTCCATGATCGCGGCGTTGCCGAGAGGGAGGTGGACAGCCATCTGGTCACCGTCGAAGTCGGCGTTGAACGCCGTACATGCGAGCGGATGCAGCTGGATAGCCTTTCCTTCGATCATCCTTGGCTGGAAGGCCTGGATACCGAGCCTGTGGAGGGTAGGTGCACGGTTGAGGAGCACCGGATGGCCCTTCATTACGTTCTCCAGGATGTCCCAGATGACAGGGTCCTTCCTGTCCACGATCTTCTTGGCGGACTTGACCGTCTTGACGATACCTCTTTCGATGAGTTTGCGGATGATGAACGGCTTGTAGAGCTCGGCAGCCATGAACTTAGGCAGACCGCACTCGTGCATGTTCAGTTCCGGACCCACGACGATGACGGAACGGGCCGAATAGTCGACACGCTTTCCGAGGAGGTTCTGGCGGAAACGTCCCTGCTTTCCCTTGAGGGAATCGGACAGTGACTTGAGAGCCCTGTTGGACTCGCTCTTCACTGCGCTGGACTTCTTGGAGTTGTCGAACAGGGAATCGACGGCTTCCTGGAGCATACGCTTCTCGTTGCGGAGAATGACTTCCGGAGCCTTGATCTCGATGAGTTTCTTCAGACGGTTGTTCCTGATGATGACCCTTCTGTAGAGGTCGTTCAGGTCGGTCGTCGCGAAACGGCCTCCGTCAAGCGGAACGAGCGGACGGAGATCCGGCGGGATGACAGGGATAACCTTCATGATCATCCATTCCGGACGGTTGATGTCCTTGGACTCGAGGAACCACTTGACGACGCTCAGCCTCTTGAGGATCTCAGCCTTTCTCTGCTGGGATGTCTCGGTGAGCATCTTCTGGCGGAGATCCCTTGAGAGTTCGACCACGTCGGTATCCTTGAGCAAGTCGTAGATACCTTCGGCACCCATCTTGGCGACGAACTTGTTCGGATCGTCGTCAGGAAGGTTGTCGTTCTCAGGGAATCTTGCGAGCACGTCGAGATATTCGTCCTCGGAGAGGAGTTCCATCTTCTCGATGCCGCTCTGGCCAGGCCTGACAACAATGTATTTCTCGTAGTAGATCACGGATTCGAGCTTCTTGGCAGGAATGCCCAGAAGTGAGGAAATCTTGTTAGGCGCGCTCTTGAAGTACCAGATGTGGGCCACCGGGACTGTCAGGGCGATATGGCCCATCCTTTCCCTGCGGACTTTCTTCTCGGTGACTTCGACGCCGCACCTGTCGCAGACGATTCCGCGGTAGCGGATCCTCTTGTACTTTCCGCAATAGCACTCGTAGTCCTTTGTAGGTCCGAATATCTTCTCGCAGAAGAGACCGTCCCTCTCCGGCTTGTAGGTCCTGTAGTTGACCGTCTCCGGCTTGAGGACCTCTCCGCAAGACCTTGCAGAAATGTCTTCCGGTGATGCCAGGGAAATGCTGATCGTCGAGAAATTGCTCTTTACCTTATTTTCCTTATTGTTGAAAGTAGGCATATTCTGAAATTCCAATTATCTTGAATTAATCCAAAGTAACCTTGAGTCCGAGTCCTCTGAGCTCATGGAGCAGGACGTTGAGGGATTCCGGAATACCGGCGTTCGGCATAGGGTCGCCCTTTACGATAGCTTCATAAGTCTTCGAACGTCCGGTCACGTCGTCAGACTTGACCGTAAGGATCTCTTGGAGAGCATTTGCTGCACCGAAGGCCTCCAGTGCCCATACTTCCATCTCTCCGAACCTCTGGCCTCCGAACTGTGCCTTACCGCCGAGAGGCTGCTGGGTGATGAGTGAATATGGTCCGATGGAACGGGCGTGCATCTTGTCGTCGACCATGTGGCCGAGCTTGATCATGTAGATCACGCCGACAGTTGCTGGCTGGTCGAACCAGTCGCCGGTACCGCCGTCCCTGAGGTAAGTCTTGCCATACCTTGGAACACCGGCCTTGTCGGTGTAGTTGCAAATCTCGTCGATCGTTGCTCCGTCGAAGATAGGGGTGCTGAACTTGAGCCCGAGCCTGTAACCTGCCCATCCGAGCACGGTTTCATAGATCTGGCCGAGGTTCATACGGGAAGGCACGCCCAGAGGGTTCAGCACGATGTCCACAGGAGTTCCGTCCTCGAGGAACGGCATGTCTTCCTGGCGGACGATCTTGGCTACGATACCCTTGTTACCGTGCCGTCCGGCCATCTTGTCACCGACGGTGATCTTTCTCTTCTTGGCAATATAGACCTTTGCGAGCTGCATGACTCCGTTAGGGAGCTCGTCACCTACCTTGATCTTGTCCTGGAGCCTCTTGTTCTCGGCTTCGGCGACCTTGTAGGTGATGCAGTAATTGTTGATAAGGTCCTGGATGAGAGCATTGGTTCCCTTGTCCGAAGTCCACTTGCTGGAGTTGATATTCTTGAAATCGACTCCTTCAAGCAGCTTCGCGGTGATTTCCTTGCCCTTAGGGATGATTTCGACTCCGTAGAGGTCGCTGATTCCAGCGCTCTTCTTGCCCTTCACGAGGACGCAAAGCCTCTTGAAGAAGTCGGCGTGGAGCTTGGCAGCCTTCTTTTCGAAGTCTTCCTGGAGAGCCTCGATGCGAGCCTTCTGGTCGTTCTTGGCGCTCCTGCGGTTGCCTTCCTTGGAGGCCTTCGCGTAGAGGGCGGTCTTGATGACGGTGCCGCTCAGCGAAGGATTTGCCTTGAGGGAAGCATCCTTGACATCTCCGGCCTTGTCGCCGAATATGGCCTTCAGGAGTTTCTCTTCAGGAGAAGGATCACTCTCACCCTTTGGAGTGATCTTTCCGATCATGATGTCACCCGGCTCGACGTGAGCTCCGATCCTGATGATACCCTGCTTGTCGAGGTCCTTGGTAGCATCCTCGCTGACGTTAGGGATATCGGAAGTAAGCTCTTCCATTCCGCGCTTGGTGTCGCGGACTTCGGTCAGGTATTCATCGACATGGACTGAGGTGAGCACGTCCCACTTGACCATCTCCTCGGAGAGGACGATGGCATCCTCATAGTTGTAACCCTTCCAAGGCATGAATGCCACCTTGAGGTTGCGGCCGAGCGCAAGCTCTCCGTCCTGGGTAGCGTAGCCTTCGGTGAGCACCTGTCCGGCCACCACCTTGTCGCCCTTGCGGACGATCGGCTTGAGGGTGACGGTCGTGCTCTGGTTGGTCCTGCGGTAGATAGGGAGCGTATAGACAGTCTCTTCCGGAGCGAAGCTGACGAATCTCTCATCATCGGTCTGGTCATACTTGATCCTGATCTCCCTTGCATCGACGTAGGTGACTTCACCCTTGCGCTCTGCTATGAACTGGGTCCTGGAGTCCAGGCAGACCCTCTCTTCAAGGCCGGTTCCTACGATAGGAGCCTGCGGAGTGAGGAGCGGAACCGCCTGACGCATCATGTTTGCACCCATGAGCGCACGGTGAGCATCGTCGTGCTCGAGGAACGGAATCAGGGAAGCAGCGACGGAAGCCATCTGGTTAGGAGCGACGTCCATGTAGTCCACCTGCTCCTTGGAGACGACAGGGAAGTCCGCCTCGAGGCGGCACTGGATCCTGTCTTCCTTGATGGTACCGTCGTCTTCCATCTTGACCTTCGCGAGGGAGACGTACTTGTTCTCTTCCTCCTCGGCGGTCATGTAGTGCCATCCCTTGTCGGTCAGGTCCACCTTTCCGTTGTGGACATCGCGGTAAGGAGTCTCGATGAATCCAAGACCGTTGATCCTTGCATAGACGCAGAGGGAGGAGATAAGACCGATGTTAGGACCTTCAGGAGACTCGATAGGGCAGAGGCGTCCGTAATGGGTGTAGTGGACATCTCGCACCTCGAATCCTGCCCTGTCCCTGGAAAGACCTCCAGGACCGAGAGCGGAGAGACGGCGCTTGTGCGTGATTTCCGCCAGCGGGTTGGTCTGGTCCATGAACTGGGACAGCTGGCTGGTGCCGAAGAAGGAATTGATGACTGAAGACAGAGTCTTCGCGTTGATCAGGTCGATCGGGTTGAACTGTTCGCTGTCGCGGACGTTCATCCTCTCTCGGATGGTCCTGGCCATCCTGGAGAGACCTACGCTGAACTGGTTGGCAAGCTGCTCGCCGACGGTGCGGACACGCCTGTTGCTCAGGTGGTCGATATCATCGACGGTAGCCTTTGAGTTGATCAGTTCGATCAGGTACTTGATGATGGCGATGATGTCGCCCTTCTCGAGTACCCTGACCTCAGGATCTGTGCTCAGTCCGAGTTTCTTGTTCAGACGGAACCTTCCCACGTTTCCGAGGTCATACCTCTTCTCGGAGAAGAAGAGTTTGTCGATGACGTCCCTTGCGGTAGCCTCATCAGGCGGTTCGGAATTGCGGAGCTGCTTGTAGATGTAGTTGACAGCTTCGATCTCCGTGTTGGTAGGATCCTTCTGGAGAGTGTTGAATATGATAGCATATTCATTGGAGTTCGTCTCATCCTTCTGGAGGAGGATGGTCTTGACATCGGTGTCGGAGATCTTCTCGATCGTGTCGTCGTCGAGGATCTCGCCTCTTTCCACGATAGGGATGGTCCTTTCGATAGGGATGACTTCACCGGTGTCCTCGTCTTCGAAGTCTTCGGTCCAGGTTTTCAGAACCTTGGCTGCAAGCTTGCGGCCCTTGTTCTCCTCGAGATTCTTCTTGTTGACCTTGATCTCGTCGGCAAGACCGAATATGTCGATGATGTCTTTGTCCGAGTTGTAACCGATCGCGCGGAGAAGGGTTGTCACAGGCAACTTCTTCTTGCGGTCGATATATGCGTACATCACGTTGTTGATGTCCGTCGCGAATTCAATCCAGGAACCCTTGAAAGGGATGATCCTGGCTGAATACAGCTTGGTACCGTTGGCGTGCATGCTCTGGTCGAAGAATACGCCAGGGGAGCGGTGCAGCTGCGATACTATGATTCTTTCCGATCCGTTGATTACGAATGTGCCGGCAGGCGTCATGTACGGGATATTGCCGAGATACACATCCTGGACCCTGGTATCGAAGTCCTCGTGCTCTGGATCGGTGCACGAAAGGCGGAGTTTTGCCTTCAGAGGAACATTGTATGTAAGTCCTCTTTCAAGACATTCGTCGATCGAATACTGAGGAGGGTCGATGAAGTAGTCAATGAACTCCAGCTTGTAGTTGTTCCTCGTATCTTCGATCGGGAATATTTCCTGAAACACCTGGAAAAGACCTTCGTCCTTCCTGTTTTCCGGCGTCGTCTCCAACTGGAAGAAATCCTTGAAAGATTTCAACTGAACTTCCAGAAGGTCAGGATATTCCAGAATTTTAGAGGTAGCGAACATTATTCGCTTATTGTTAGTCTTTTTTGACATGTTCTGCCTTTAGGAAATGGAGAAAAACTTAATACGACAAAAAGGTTTAGAGCCTGAAAAGACTCTAAACCTGTTGATTTTCCCGCCAGGGGAGAAGCTGAGTTATTTAATCTCAACTTCAGCGCCTGCCTCTTCGAGGGCAGCCTTGAGTTGTTCAGCCTCGGCCTTTGAGACCTTCTCCTTGACAGCCTTAGGAGCGCCGTCAACGAGATCCTTAGCTTCCTTCAGACCAAGGGCGAGAGCTTCCTTGACGGCCTTGATGACCTGGAGCTTAGCCTGACCTGCGGAGGTGAGGATAACATCAAATTCGGTCTGCTCAGCAGGAGCAGCCTCAGCTGCAGCTGCAGGACCTGCTACTGCCACTGCTGCGGCTGCAGGCTCGATACCATACTCTTCCTTGAGAACCTTTGCGAGTTCCTGAACGTCTTTTACAGTCAAGTTAACCAACTCTTCTGCAAGTGCTTTTACATCTGCCATAATTGATTTTTATTAAATTGTTTATTGTTATTATTTTGCTTCTTTTTCCGAGAGTGTCTTGACAAGTCCGGCGATAGTCTGGCCGCCACCATTCTGGAGAGCGGAGATGACATTGCGCATAGGAGACTGGAGGAGAGAGATGATATCTCCGATGAGTTCTTCCTTGGACTTGATAGCGCAGAGTTCATCGATCTTGTCTGCACCGACGAATGCGCATTCCTGTACGTAAGCACCCTTGAGCTCAGGCTTGCCGCCAAGTTTCTTCTGGAGGTCCTTGATGAGCTTTGCAGGAGCGTTAGGAGTCTCGGTGTACATAATCGCCGTGTTGCCGGTGAAGATAGGGAGGAGCTGGTTGATTTCCTCATTCTCAAGGCCCTTGAGTACGTGCTTGAACAGAGTGTTCTTCACGACGGTGAGCTTGATACCTTTCTCGAAGCACTCGCGACGGAGTTTTACGGTGTCTTCCGCATTCAGACCTTCTATGTTGGTCACATAGAAGTTAGGATACTGCTTCAGCTGCGCTGAGATGCTTTCAATAACCTGATCTTTCAATTCTTTCTTCATAACGTGATAGGTTTTTTATTCAGCGCTGCCGCTAGTGAATGCTTTGACATCGATCTTGAGACCCGGACTCATGGTTGTGCAGATGGCAGCACCCTTGAGATAGGTGCCCTTGAGAGCCTGAGGCTTGAGCTTGAGGATCTCGTTGAGGAGAGCGGTGGCGTTCTCGCAGATCTGCTGCGGAGTGAACGAAACCTTGCCGATAGCTGCGTGTATGATACCGGTCTTGTCGACCTTGAAATCGATCTTACCTGCCTTGACGTCCTTGACAGCGTTTCCTACTTCCATGGTAACGGTACCTGTCTTAGGGTTAGGCATGAGGCCTCTAGGACCGAGGATACGACCCAGTGCACCTACCTTTGCCATTACGGAAGGGGTGCAGATGATGACGTCGACATCAGTCCATCCTGCCTTGATCTTCTCGATATACTCATCGAGTCCGACATAGTCGGCGCCTGCGTTCTTGGCCTCGGTCTCCTTGTCAGGAGTACAGAGCACGAGGACCCTGACGACCTTACCCGTTCCGTGAGGAAGGGTGACGACGCCACGGATCATCTGGTTGGCCTTGCGAGGGTCCACACCAAGGTTCGCGGACAGTTCAACAGATGCATCGAACTTCGTGTAGGTGATGTCCTTCAGAATTTCACAGGCCTGTGCAAGAGTGTAATGCTTTGAAGAGTCGTACTTTTCTGCGACTGCCTTCTGGTTCTTTGTAATTCTACCCATTTTGCGTGTGAAATTTAAAGGTTCTCAGGAAATTCTCCGGTGACTCTGATACCCATGCTCCTTGCTGTTCCGGCAACCATTTTCATTGCGGATGCAAGAGTGAAGGCATTGAGGTCTGGCATCTTGCCTTCGGCGATCGTCCTTACCTGGTCCCAGGTGATGGATGCGACCTTCCTTCTGTTAGGTTCTCCCGAACCCTTCTGGACCTTGGCTGCTTCCTTGATGGAAATGGCCACAGGTGGCTGCTTGACCTCGAACGAGAAGGACTTGTCCGAATAAACGGTGATGACTACAGGCAGGATCTTGCCTGCGGCGCCCTGCGTCGCGGCATTGAACTGCTTGCAGAAGTCCATAATGTTCAAGCCTTTGGAACCGAGTGCCGGTCCTACCGGAGGTGCTGGATTAGCGGCTCCTGCTTTGATCTGGAGCTTGATGAATCCGGTAACTTCTTTTGCCATAATTGATTGTTATTCTTTTGTTACTTGAGTAAAGCTGAGTTCCAGCAGGGTCTTCCTGCCGAAAATCACAACTATCACCTTGAGCTTGCTTCGGTCTTCTTCGATAGCATCAACGGTTCCACTGAAACCGCTGAACGGACCGTCGGTGATCTTCACAGATTCACCGATTTCGAAATTGACTTCCGTTTCTGCAGGACTTTCCGCATTGTAATCCTGATTACCAAGGATGAACTGAGCCTCCTCGTCACGAATCGGCACAGGGACCCTTTCGGTGAGAGATCCGTTAGTCCTCTTTTCAGTAAGGAAACCGGACATTCCAGGAACATCGTTGCGGATGATGAACTCGAGTTCCGGTGAAAGGGTGGCCTGAATCAAGACATAGCCAGGATAAAGCAGTCTCTCGACTACCTTCCTCTTGCCGTTCTTGGTTACGATCTCACGCTTTACCGGGACGAGGACTTGCGCAACCTGGTCCTGGAGCTTGAACCGCTCTATTTCTTTTTCAAGATACTCTGCGGCCTTCTTTTCCTTGCTTCCTGCTGTCCTAAGGACATACCATTTCATGTCACCCATAGTAATCGCGAAAATTACAATGTGTAAATAAGTGTCATAAGATGCTCGAAAACGAAGTCGATTACGAAGAGTACCAACGCAAGGATCACTGTAGCGACCATTACCAGCAGGGCAGAGCTCTGAAGCTTGTCCCAGGTTGGCCAAGTGACCTTCTTGGTGAGTTCCACGTAGGACTCTTTGCAATAGTTAATGAACTTTCTCATCTTTGCATTTAATGGACCTCGTAATTTGGAAGCGTATACGATGTCTGTTAAACAATTACCAAATCGTAACCTTTGATATTAGCAGGGGAAGCAGGATTCGAACCCACATCGACGGTTTTGGAGACCGCTGAACTACCCTTGTTCTATTCCCCTGGAAAGCGGGACCTTTCAGCCCCGCCGGATTTCCAATCGAGAAAGATTACTCGATAACCTTGATGACCTGTCCTGCACCAACTGTGCGGCCACCCTCACGGATAGCGAACTGCTGTCCCTCGTTCAGAGCAACAGGAGTGATGATGTTGACAGTGATCTCGACATTGTCGCCTGGCATAACCATCTCGACACCTTCAGGAAGGGTGATCTCGCCGGTAACGTCAAGAGTCCTGATGAAGAACTGAGGACGATAGTGGTTGTGGAATGGAGTGTGACGTCCACCCTCTTCCTTCTTAAGGACGTAGATCTGAGCCTTGAAAACGGTGTGAGGAGTGATGGAACCTGGCTTTGCCACTACCTCGCCTCTCTTGACTTCCTTCTTGTCGATACCACGGAGGAGGAGACCTACGTTGTCACCGGCCTCACCCTGGTCGAGGAGCTTGCGGAACATCTCAACACCGGTAACGGTGGTGCTCCTAGGCTCATCGCCGAAGCCAACGAGTTCGACAGGATCGCCGACGTGGATGGTACCAGCCTCGATACGGCCGGTAACGACGGTACCACGACCGGTGATGGAGAAGATGTCCTCGATAGGCATGAGGAACGGCTTCTCATTCTGACGTGGAGGAAGCGGAATGTAAGCGTCGACTGCGTCCATGAGTTCCATGACCTTGTCTTCCCACACCTTCTCACCGTTGAGAGCACCAAGTGCTGAACCGCGGATGATAGGGCAGTCCTCATCGAACTTGTAGAATGCGAGCAGGTCGCGGATCTCCATCTCAACGAGGTCAAGCATCTCAGGATCATCAACAAGGTCAACCTTGTTCATGAAGACGAGGATCTTAGGAACGTTTACCTGACGGGCAAGCAGGATGTGCTCACGGGTCTGAGGCATAGGACCGTCGGTAGATGCGACAACGAGGATAGCGCCATCCATCTGGGCAGCACCGGTAACCATGTTCTTAACGTAGTCAGCGTGGCCTGGGCAGTCTACGTGTGCATAGTGACGGTTAGCTGTTTCGTACTCAACGTGAGCAGAGTTGATGGTGATACCACGCTCCTTCTCTTCAGGAGCATTGTCGATCTGGTCGAAGGACTTTACTTTGTCAGCGTTACCAGCGACTCTCTCAGCGAGAACCTTGGTGATAGCGGCAGTCAAAGTGGTCTTACCGTGGTCAACGTGGCCAATTGTACCGATGTTGACATGCGGTTTGGTTCTTTGGAATGTTTCTTTTGCCATAATATTATGAATATAAAGTGTTAACTAATCTATTATACGCAATTTGAGCCGGTGATGGGATTTGAACTCATGACCTCATCCTTACCAAGGATGCGCTCTACCCCTGAGCTACACCGGCTTATTATGGAGCGGAAGACGAGGTTCGAACTCGCGACCCTCAGCTTGGAAGGCTGATGCTCTACCAACTGAGCTACTTCCGCTTTTCTTGTGTGGGAGGAGGTGGACTCGAACCACCGAACCCGAAGGAGCGGATTTACAGTCCGCCGCAATTGCCGCTATGCGATCCTCCCAAAACGTCTCTCCGAAATACCAGAGGCTTTGTGTGAGCCGAAAGAGGGATTCGAACCCACGACCCCGAGATTACAAATCACGTGCTCTGGCCAACTGAGCTATTTCGGCGTTATTTCAAAGACCCTTTTGCAAAGGGGAGTGCAAAGATAGGTATAAATTCGGATTCGCCAAAACTTTTTCAATTATTTTTGAATAACCCGTCGAGGGTCTTGAATATGCTATCGGCGTCCAGTCCGCATTCCTCTCTCTGGCTGTCCACGGTCCCCTGTCCAATGAACCTGTCCGGTGTCCCGAAACCCTTGACGGCAACGTCCAGACCATTTGAGGCGGCATATTCACAGACCTCGCTGTACAGGCCACCGCGGAGGCTTCCGTCTTCCAGGGTGATGACCTGCCTGAAACGGGAAATCTCTGAAAGCATCTGCGGGTCGAGCGGCTTGAGGAACCTTACATTGTAGATGGCGGGGGTCTTTCCGCTCTCTTCCTTCAGTCTTGATGCCGCCTCGAAGGCCCTGTTCGCCACCGGCCCCAGGGCAAGGACTGCGACCTCCTCGCCGTCCATGAGCTTTTCGCACTTGCCGATGTCGATCGGGTCGACCGGATCCGTCTTCCAGGACGTGCCTTCTCCCATTCCCCTCGGATACCTTATAATATATGGCCCTTCAGTGATCTCCAGTCCTTTCCAGAGCATCCGCTTGAATTCGGTTTCATCCTTCGGAGCGGCTATCACCGTGTTCGGGATACTCCGCATCGCCGCCAGGTCAAACACGCCATGGTGGGTGGCGCCGTCCTCTCCGACGAGTCCCGCCCTGTCGAAGCAGAACACCACCGGAAGATGCTGGAGAGCTACGTCATGGACGATCTCGTCGTATGCCCTCTGGGCGAATGATGAATAAATGACGCAATATGGCTTCAAACCTCCCGCGGCCAGCCCTGCGGCGAATGTGGCTGCGTGCTCTTCGGCTATCCCTACATCGTAGAACCTGTCCGGGAACAGTTCCTTGAATTTCGACATGCCGCTCCCGGTGGCCATCGCAGGAGTGATTCCGACGACCTTGGGGTCGGCGGCGGCAAGGTCGCACAGGACTTCTCCGAATACATCCTGGTAACGGGCGGCCTTGTATTCCTTGGCGGGCCTCACGCCGGTGCCGGCATCGAATACTCCCGGAGCGTGCCAGGTCGTAGGGTCGGCCTCCGCCGGCGCATAGCCTTTCCCCTTCACCGTATATGCGTGGAGCAGTTTCGGTCCAGGGATGCTCTTAAGCCTTTGCAAGGTATTGACTACCTGATGGATATCGTTTCCGTCAATCGGGCCGAAATACCTGAATCCGAAGGCTTCGAAAAGGTCTCCTCCGGACCGGTTGACGAGTCCGGACTTGGCCTGCCTGACGGCCCGCTGGACCCAGTTCCTGAACTTTCCGGCACCGAGTTTGTCCCAGACGTGCGTCTTGAGCTTGTTGTAAGCCGGGTCGGTGGTCATCTTCAGGAGATAGGTGTGGAGTGCGCCCTTGTTCCCGTCGATGGCCATCTCATTGTCATTCAGTACTACCAGGATGTCGTCTCCGCTTTCTCCAGCATTGTTGAGCCCTTCCAGCGCGAGTCCGCCAGTCATCGCTCCGTCACCTATCATGGCGACCACCTTGTTACCCTTGCCGGACAGCCTTGCTGCCTCCGCCAGGCCGAGAGCCGCGGAGACGGAGGTCGAAGCGTGCCCGGTTCCGAACGCATCGTACGGACTTTCATCCCTGTTAGGGAATCCGCTAAGGCCGCCGCGTTTACGGTTGTTCCGGAAGGCTTCTTTCCTGCCCGTAAGAATCTTGTGCGCGTAGGCCTGGTGCCCCACATCGAATACGAGCTTGTCGTCAGGAGTGTCGAATACATAGTGCAGACCGGTGATGAGTTCCACCGCACCGAGGCTGGACGCCAGGTGGCCGGGATTGCGGGAGCAGCATTCGACGATATACTCCCGGATCTCCTTGCAGAGGTCCGGAAGCTGTTCCTCGCTGAGTTTCCTCAAGTCAGAGGGAGAATTGACATTGTCCAGGATCATCGGTGCGAAGGTACTGCTTTTTTCTGAATTGATACAATTTTATTAAATTAGCAGTTTGATTCGGATATATTCGGAAACAATTGGATAAACTATAGACAGTAATGGCAGAAAAATTACACAAATTGATGAACGATTCACCTCTGGCTAGGTGGACCGTCCTTATCCTCGTGGCGCTGATGATGTTCTTCGCCTATATGTTCGTGGACGTGATGTCCCCGCTGAAGTCACTGGTGGAGAGCAATCTCGGGTGGAACAGCAGCGTGTTCGGAACATATGCGGCATCGGAGTACATCCTCAATGTCTGCGGTTTCCTCATCATCGCGGGTGTGATCCTGGACAAGCTTGGAGTAAGGTTCTCAGGCGTCCTGTCCGCGGCGATCATGGTTCTGGGTGCGGCTATCAAGTTCATCGGAGTGAGCGACTGGTTCACCACTACCTCGCTTTACCAGTGGCTCGGAACCTGGTGGGTTGACATGCCTGCCAGCGCGAAGATGGCTTCCCTCGGATTCATGATCTTCGGATGCGGCTGCGAGATGGAAGGTACCAATGTCTCCAAGATCCTGGCCAAGTGGTTCAAGGGCAAGGAGATGGCTCTTGCGATGGGGCTCGAGATGGCTATCGCCAGGCTCGGTGTCTTCGCAGTGATGTGGATATCTCCGATCATAGCCAACAAGTTCGGAGGATCGGTCGTGGCCCCGCTCGGATTCTGCGGCGCCCTTCTCGTCATAGGCCTCATCAACTTCATCATCTTCGGGGTGATGGATACCAAGTTCGACAAGGACCTTGTCGCTGCCGGACTCGCGACGGAAGAGAAATCCCCTGAGGACGAATTCCATGTAAGCGACCTGGGAGCCATATTCAAGAGCAAGATGTTCTGGATCGTGGCGATGCTCTGCGTCCTGTATTACAGCGCAATCTTCCCGTTCCAGAGGTATGCTACCAACTTCCTGGAGGAGACCCTCCTTATCGATGCGGCTTCCGCTGCACGAATGTTCAGCTGCTTCCCGATCCTGGCGATGTGCCTTACTCCTTTCCTGGGAATATTCCTGGACAGGAAGGGCAAGGGTGCGACCATGCTGATGATAGGTTCCGTCATAATGATCGTGTGCCACCTGTGCTTCGCGTTCGTGCTTCCGGCCTTCCCTCACAAATGGCTGGCACTCCTGCTGATCGTGGTGCTCGGAGTCAGCTTCTCGCTGGTTCCTGCAGCCTTGTGGCCGTCAGTGCCGAAGATCATCGACGAAAAGATCCTCGGTTCGGCTTACTGCCTGATATTCTGGGTACAGAACATCGGACTCTGCTTCGTACCGAAGATCATCGGTTCCCTCAGGCAGTCCACGGGTGGCTATCTTATTCCGATGATAGTGTTCTCCAGCTTCGGTATCCTGGCATTCATCTTCAGCATCATGCTGAAGGCCGAGGACAAGAAGAAGGGTTACGGACTCGAACTTCCTAATATCCGCAAATAGCTTTGGAAAAGGCGCTTAAGAAATATTCCTGCTGGATCGTCCTGGCATGCCTGGTGGTACCGATGTTCGCATCGTACTACTTCGACGACATGTTCAGCACCCTGTCCCATCTGTTCGAGCATCCGGAGATGCTCCAGCTCGGCTGGAACTCGGCTGATTACGGTTTCTATACCAGCGGCTATTCCACCCTCTGCATATTCGGTGGACTGATCGTCTGCGGAATGCTCCTTGACAAATGGGGCGTCCGCGTCACGGGGTCCATATTCGTAGGAATGATGGCTGGAGGTGCCGCACTCGTGGCTTGGGCCATCACTTCCGGGATGGCTCCGAAGGCTTCCCTGACGGTAGCCTATGTCGGTTGCATGCTGTTCGGCCTCGGAAGTGAAATAGCCGGGGTAGCAGTGACCAGGTCCATAGCCAAATGGTTCAAAGGCAGGAATATAGCCCTGGCGATGGGACTCCAGCTGGCGATTGCCAGGCTGGGTACCCTGTTCGCTTTCGTGATGTCACCTCGCCTGGTGGCTGCGAAGGTTTCGGGAGAGATCTATACTCTCGCCGAGACTGCCCGTCCGGCGTTCCTGGGTCTGTTCCTGATGATGGTCGGAATCATCCTCTGGGCGTTGTTCGTGGCACTGGACGCCAGGTTCGACAAGCAGAGGGGGCTCAAGGATTCCGTAGAGACGGCGGAAAACGAGAAGTTCCGTTTCTCCGACGTGCTCGGCCTGCTCAAGAACAAGCAGTTCATCTTCATTGCCTTGCTCTGCGTATTCTTCTACAGCAGCATAATAGCCTTCAAGAAGTTCGCGACAGCTATCCTGATCCCGCGTTTCGACGTCCCTGTCGATGCGGCCAAATGGATGGTTTCGGTGCTTCCTTTCTCGACGGTGGTTTTCGCTCCGCTGTTCGGAATGCTGGTGGATAAGGCGGGGAAAGGTACAAGGTGGATGATCCTGGGCGCGATACTCGCGTTCGCCGCCCATCTCCTGCTGGCATTCGCGCCTAAGGGGGTGCCGTTCTACGGCTACCTCAGCATGATATTCCTGGGCTTCGGGTATTCCCTGGTCCCGGCTGCGATGTGGCCTTCGGTGCCGAAGATCGTTCCTGACAAGGTGCTCGGTACGGCATATTCGCTGGTGTACTGGGTGCAGAACCTCGGCCTGATGTCCTTCAAGATGTTCGCCGGGAACATCCTGGCCGGTGAGGCTCAAGGCTCCGAGGCGGCTGGTGCTGTGAAGGTTGAGATCATGTTCATATGCGTATGCATAGCCTCCCTGGTCCTTGCCTATGCCCTGAAGGTCTCATCCGTAAGGCATCCGGAATTGAAACTTGACGCTCCGTCGTCTGAATGATATTGATTATGAAACGATTGCTCTCTTTGGCCATCATCCTCGCGGCTTTCGTCGGATGCGACAGGAAGGCGGAAGATGTCCGCCCGGCAGACGTGATATTCGACACTGATGCCAACAACGAGCTGGACGACCAGCACGCCATCGCATATCTTCTCCTGAACGGAGACGCTTTCAACGTGCTCGGAATCACCACCAATGCCACGAGGGTCGGAGGACCTGCGGCCGAACACAGCCTTGAAGCCCGCAGGGTGCTCGGACTGATCGGAAAGGCAGGGGAAGGAGTTCAGGTCATCGACGGAGCGACAGGGAACTTCCTCGATATCAAAGACAGTCTCGGGAACGATGTCTATGACGGCTGCGAGGCCGTAGATTTCATCATCGGGAAGGCTGAAGCCTACAGTCCGGAGAATCCACTGACCCTCATAGCTGTAGGCAAACTTACCAATGTCGCCCTTGCATTACGGAAGGCTCCCGGAATCGCCGGGAACATCCGCCTGGTCTGGCTCGGTTCCAACTATCCTCAGCCAGGCGAGTACAACATGGAAAACGATATCCCGGCGATGAACTATGTCCTCGACACTGACATCCCAATGGAGATAGTCACCGTCCTTGGCAAGGAAGGTCGCGGAACCGACTATGTCAGGGTGACCCTGGATTTTGTCCATGAAAACTTCGCCGGCCTCGGACCTCATGTGGACACTCCTGTTGAAGGACGCCACGGAGGAGAGTTCAGCTGCTTCGGCGACTATGCGATCGACCTTTTCGAGCATATCAACCTCAAGGGACCGGAGAAGACCAGGGCGTTGTACGACATGGCTGCCATCGCGATCGTGAAGAACCCGAAGTGGGCCGTCCCGTACGAGATTCCTGCTCCGGAATATGTTGAGGGCAAATGGGTTGCCCGAGACGATAATCCTCGGAAGGTCACGGTCTGGGACGACTTCTCGAAGGACGGGATAGTGAAAGATTTCATCGAAACCCTCAAAGCTGCAGAATAGAGTATGGATCTTGAGTTCTTTCTGGAGATACTTGGTACCTGCTCCACATCGGGGGAGGAAAGGCGCCTTGCGGAGTTCCTTGAGGAACGCCTTCCGGTTCCCGGATGCACCGTGATCGAGCACGAAGTGGGCGACGGCACCATCAACGTGATGCTGGACTGGTCCGGCACCGGGAAGCCGTCGTTCGTGTTCTGTACCCATATGGACACGGTGCCGCCTTTCATCAAACCTTCGGTGGTCTGTGTCCGCAAGGGAGAGATCCTGCCTGACGGCAGGGTCGCCCTCGATGACGATACCATGATCACGGGAAGGGGAAGTTGCGATGCCAAAGGCCAGCTTTTTACCATGTACAATGCCTGCCTGAGGCTGCAGAAAGAGGGATATACCGACTTCGGACTTCTCCTGCTCGCAGGCGAAGAGACCGGATCCCACGGAGCCATCGCCTGGACCAGGGACTGCGAAGGCGGCGACTTCGTCCTGGTGGGCGAACCGACCGACAATTGCCTGGTCAGCGCCAGCAAGGGAACCAAGTCTTTCGAGATAACCCTCAAGGGCAGGCCTTGCCATTCCGGTTATCCTGAATACGGATCCAGCGCAGTGGACAAGTTCGTGGACTTCATCAACGCTCTGCGCGCTATGGAACTGCCTGACGACCCGGTCCTCGGACCTACCACCTGGAACGTGGGAGACCTCCTGAGCGGCAATCCGCAGAACGTCCTCAGCCCCGAGACCAGGTTCAGGATCTATTTCAGGACTACTTTCGCCACCGATGCCATCATCCAGGACAAGCTTGTGAGCATATGCCCTCCAGGCACCATCGTCCAGGCTTTCGGAGGCGACATTCCTCTCCATTATTACAGCGACGTCGAGGGTATCGAGTCCAAGACGGCATCCTTCGGAAGCGACGCCCCGCGCCTGGAGTATTTCAAGACAAAGGCGATCTGCGGTCCCGGTTCCATACTCACAGCCCATACGGATGAGGAATATATCCTCGTATCCGACATGAGGGAGGCGCTGGAGAATGACATTAGGATATTCAAGACATTCAATAAAACGAACGCACGATGATAGTAATGAAATTCGGCGGTACGTCCGTCCAGGACGAGGAAGCCATCGGAAGGGTGATCTCCATAGTCAGGAGCAGGCTTTCCGAAAAACCTCTCGTGGTGGTATCCGCCCTCGCAAGGGTCACCAGGCTGCTGTGCGCGGTCGCTGACGAAGCCGGGCAGCAGAACGAGGAAAAGGTCCGTGAGCTGCTTGCCCAGCTCCGGGAAAGGCATTTCTCCCTGGCCGCCAACCTCCTCTCTGGCAGTCCGGAACTGCTCGGGGAATGCAACCGCGACATAGAAACCCTGATAAGCGGAGTCGCGAATTTCGTAGGAGGGGTATGCCAGATCGGCGAGCTGTCTCCCCGCAGTGAAGCCAGGATAATCTCCGTCGGAGAGCTGCTTTCTTCCACAATCATCAACTATGCATTCAATGCCAGCGGAATCACCTGCCATTGGATCGACGCCAGGAGGATGATCACGACCGACGACAACTATCTCAGCGCCAGGCCAGACTTGCAGGTCACAGAGGCCAATGTCAAGAGGATAGTGGGCATGGAATCCAGGGGTACGGACCTGATGATAACCCAGGGATTCGTGGCATCGACAGGGAAGGGAGCCACCACGGTCCTGGGATTCGAAGGCTCGGACTATTCGGCTGCGATCTTCGGAATGGCCCTGAATGCTGAAAGGGTGGAGATATGGACCGATGTGGACGGGATCAGGACGGCTGACCCGAGGGTTATCCATGACACCAGGAAGATTGATGTGATATCCTACGAGGAAGCCGCGGAAATGGCGGCGATGGGAGCCAGGGTCCTTCATCCTCTCACGATCGAACCTGCCCGGAAGAGGAATATCCCTATCCGGGTGCTCAATTCCAGCAACCCTTCCTGTGAGGGCTCCCTGGTGGTCAGGAGCGATGAGGCTCCGGACGGGCCGAAGTCCGTGGCATTCAGGGACGGGATCCTGTTCATAAGGATTGCTTCAGACAAGCTCGAAGGGGTCTGCAGTATGCTTGGCAAGGTTTCCGGGGCTTTGTTCGAGAGGCGTATTCCCGTCACCATGGCCAAGGCTACGGAATCGGAGGTATATCTTGTGATTCCTGAAGAGTGGGACGGGCTGGAGGATGCGTTGGATGAGATCGCAGCCTGGGCGTCGGTCACGGTTTACCGCGACAAGGCGTTCATTTCCGTAGTAGGACGCAACATAACATCATCCGAGGGTCTGGGCGACAAGGTGATCAGCGTTGCCGGCAAGGTGCACCTGGCCGATGTAGGCGCAAACCTTATGAGCGAGAGCTTCGTGATAGACAGGGAAAGGCTCCAGCCTACGCTGGAAGCCGTGCATGGTTTCATATTCAAAGACAGCTAGTGATGAAAGTCGTTATCTCGGGTTACGGCCGCATGGGCCATATGGTGGAAGCGGCGCTGAAGGAAAAAGGTATCGAGTGTGCCGGTGCAAGCGAGGATATCGCTTCGTTCGACAAGGAACTGGCCAAGGAGTGCGTGTGCATAGATTTTACCTGGCCTGAGGCCTTCCGGGCCAACTACAAGGTCCTTGCGGAGAATTTCAAGGCTGTGGTCGTGGGAACGACCGGCTGGAACGACATCAAGGACGAGGTGACCGGATATTTCGAGAAATGCGGGACTCCGATGATATTCTCTTCCAACTTTTCGGTGGGAGTCAACGTGCTTACCGCTGCTGTCGAGGTTATTTCGAAGTCTCTGGCGAAGGCCGGAGGGTATGCGCCGTATATCGTGGAGAAGCATCACATCCACAAGCTGGATGCACCGAGCGGTACGGCCAAATCGCTGGCCGAGGTGGTCGAAAGCCAGATGGGCCTGAGCCCTGACGTCGCTTCAGTACGGGTGGGCGAACTCGCCGGTACCCATACCGTAGGTTTCGAAGGGGCTTGTGACCGTATCACGGTGGAACATGAGGCCTTTTCGCGCAAGGGCTTCGCAGAAGGCGCGGTGGTAGCCGCCCTGATGACCGAAGGCCTGACCGGCGTACATGAATTCAAGGAATTATTTTTCAAGGAGGAAAACAAATGATAATCAGAGGATGCGGTACTGCCCTGGTGACGCCTTTCAGGGACGGTAAGGTAGATTTCGAGGTGTATGGGAAAATGGTGCGCAGGCAGGTGGAAGCCGGGATCGACTTCCTGGTCCCGCTCGGCTCCACTGCAGAGACTCCGTGTCTCGAGGACGACGAGAAGGTGGAACTGCTCCGTATCGCCCGCGAGCTCTGCCCGGACAAGCTGGTGGTCGTGGGCGTGGGTACCAATTCCCCGGCAGCCACGGTCAGGAATATCCGCCTGCTCGAACCTCTCGGACCGGATGCGTATCTGGTGGTGGTGCCGTATTACAACAAGCCTACCCAGGAAGGGATTTACCGCTATTTCGCCCACGTGGCCGAGGCTACTTCCAAGGGGATAGTGGCATACAATGTCCCTGGAAGGACGGGAACGAATATGAAGGCGTCGACGACCCTGCGGGTTGCGACCATCCCGAACGTCATAGCTGTCAAGGAAGCTTCCGGCGACCTCGCCCAGGTCAAGGAAGTTATCGACGGGAGGCCTGAAGGCTTCTCTGTCCTGAGCGGCAACGACGACCAGACCCTCCAGATCATTTCGGACGGAGGAGACGGTGTGATTAGCGTGGCTTCCAACATAGCCCCTGGCCTCATGGAGGAATTCGTGAGTGCCGCATTGGGAGGAGACCTTGCAAAGGCAGCGGAACTCGACAAGAAGCTGATGCCCCTTTACGACGGATGCTTCGTGGAGAGCAATCCTATCCCGGCTAAGGCCGGCCTCTCCCTGCTCGGCCTCTGCACCGCCGAGATGCGCCTGCCGTTGACGGAGGCGGTTCCTTCCACTTTCGATGCAATGAAACGGATCCTCGCGGATTTGGATTAATCAGGAATATGATGGAGTTCAGTGAAGTAGTACGCCGGCTCGAGTCCGGTGAGATAAGGGTCGCGGAAAAGACCCCGAACGGATGGAAAGTCAATGCCTGGGTCAAGGAAGCCATTCTTGAAGGTTTCCGCCAGGGCAGGCTCATCGACATGTCCAAGGAGGAGTATTCCTTCTTCGACAAAGACACCCTGCCGCTCCGGAAGTTCAGCCTGGAAGACAAGGTCCGCATCGTCCCGGGCGGGAGCAGCGTGCGCTGCGGTGCCTTCCTCGCACCTTCCGTGATAATGATGCCTCCTTCTTACGTGAATATCGGAGCGTATGTGGACGAGGACACGATGGTCGATTCACACGTAACCATAGGATCCTGCGCCCAGGTGGGCAAGCACGTCCATGTATCCGCTGCCACTCAGATCGGAGGTGTGCTTGAGCCTGCCGGAGCCCTGCCGGTGATCATCGAGGACAATGCCTTCGTCGGAGGCAACTGCGGCATTTACGAGGGTACCATAGTCGAGGAAAGCGCCGTCATAGGTTCCGGAGTCATCATCACAGCCGGTACTCCGCTGTTCGATGCGACCAAAGGTGATTTCGTCCCGAAGTCCCCGGAAGGCAAGACTGTCGTTCCGGCCGGAGCAGTGGTCGTTGCTGGCAGCAGGCCGGTGACCAAGGGACCCGGCAAGGATGCCGGTATCCATCTCTACTGCCCTGTGATCGTAAAGTACCGCGACGGCAGGACCGCTGCGTCAGTTGAACTGGAAACCCTTCTCAGATAAGATGCTTCAGAAGTTTTACAAATATCACGGAGCCGGCAACGACTTTCTCCTGGCGGACAACAGGGACGGCATCCTGTTTCTCACTTCAGAACAGGTCAGGCGCCTGTGTGACCGCCATACCGGTTTCGGAGCGGACGGCGTGATGCTCCTTGAAAAGAGCGAGTCCAAGGATTTCAGGATGCTTTTCTTCAATCCGGACGGGAGCTGCGGGATGATGTGCGGCAACGGCGGAAGATGCATCGTGTCATTCGCGGCCGACCTGGGAGTGGTTTCAGGCAACTATCCGGTTGAGTTCGAGGCTCCTGATGGCCTGCATACTGCAATAGTCGAGAGGAAGGCTTCCCAGGAACTGAGCGATACCAGGATAATCCGCCTGAAAATGCGCGATGTCGAGGGGATACTTGCTATTCCCGAGGAGAACGCATTTTTCCTGAATACGGGCACACGGCATCTTGTCAAGTTTGTCGAAGGCCTGGGAAACTATCCGGTGAAGGAAGAGGGAAAGGTCCTGCGGGCTGACCCGAGGTTCGCTCCTGAGGGGACCAATGTCAACTTCGTGGAACCGGAGGACACTCCTGACGGGGTCGTGCTTCACGGCAGGACTTTTGAGAAAGGTGTCGAGGACGAGACCCTCGCCTGCGGTACCGGAATCGTGGCGTCTGCTATCGCTGCATATTCGAGGGGCATCCTCGGAAAGGAGGATCCTGCCGGGCGCATCTCCTACGGAATCAGGGCGGCAATCGCCGGACTGTCTGTGGATTTCGTGCCTGAAGGGTCGGGGGAGGGATTCCGCGCTTCGGATGTGTGGCTTACGGGTCCTGCGACCTTCGTAGGTACGGTGGAAATATTATTGTAACGTATAAATATCATCTTTATGAAAAACTTGATCAAAAGCATCATTGCTGCTTTGTGCCTTGCAGGATTCGTTTCCTGCCACAGTTTCGACACCCCGAGTTCGGTGAGTTATACCCTTATCTCCAGTTTCGACCGTCTGGTCGATGACGGTTCGTTGATGTACTTCCAGGACAGTCTTGTCTATGCCCAGATATTCGCCATGGACCAGGTGGTATATCTCAGCACCAAGTGCGGAGAAGATATCAACACGGATTTCAAGGGCGGATGGAAGATTTCCATCAAGAAAGGCGGTCCGGACGAGCCTATCGAGCTCTCCAGGTTCGCATCTGCAGGTCCGGATGCGGGATCGGGTGGAAGCAAGGCCTATGCGGCCTTCTTCTACAGCCCAGGCTTAATGCCTGAATATGACATCCGGTACAGCACTTCCAACTATTCGAAGTTCTCTGCCACCGTCAGCGGATTATTCATCAACAACACCAAGGCCGTGGAGATGCTCTGCCTGGGTGGCGAGGTCGAACAGGGAGATTTCTTGAAAGTCATCGCGCACGAATATCTCTCCGGGACCGAGACCGGTACGGAAGAGTTCATGCTCGTGGATTACACCGGCAGCGAGCTCAAGTACGTCAATGAATGGAAACCTTGGGAATTCGAGAATAAACCGGGCGTGGACAACCTCAAGTTCGAGGTGGTCGCTTCTTCGGGCAAGTTCCCTCTCGGCTTCTGCATGGACAACTTCGTGACCTCGATAGCCATCGAATACTAGTCAAATGAAACAGAATCAAGAATACAAGAACGAGGCTCTGGCTGCCTTGAAAGGCAACTGGGCACCTGCCGTACTCGCTACGCTGGTCTATTACTTCCTGACGATATGCTTCATATCACCTTACGAGGTGGCGGTATTCCGTACAAACTCGGCAGACATAATGGGTTTGATGGCTGCATCCAGGTGGTACGGTGTATTCTTCCTGGGCATGATACTCGTCATCGGCCCGTTCTTAGTCGGCTACGTGAACAGTTTCAAGAAACTGCTGGTCGAAGGAGACGACAGGATCACCGCCAATTCCTTCCGCGAGGGGTTCAAGCCTTACTGGCGCAGTGTGTGGGCATATCTCTTCAGGGGAATCCTCATCGCTCTCTGGTCTCTGCTGCTGGTTATCCCTGGCATCATAAAGAGCCTGTCCTATGCGATGACAATGTACATCGTCAAGGACCATCCGGAACTAACTGTAAACGAAGCTATTGATCTGAGCAAGGATATGATGTACGGGCATAAGTATGACTTGTTCTACCTGTATATCAGCTTTATCGGATGGTACCTCCTGTCCATCCTCACCCTAGGGATCGGGACATTCTGGCTGATGCCTTACATCCAGACCGCGCAGGCTTCATTCTATGAGGACGTGAAGGCGGAATGGGAGCTTAAATCAGTCGGTTAGCCTTCGGAATTCCCTCTTGGCTTTCTTCATCTGGGCACGGAATGCCGGGCTGGTCTGCAGCTTGGCGTAGCCGATGCTGGCCGCTGGGCGGCTGGCGTCCACGTCGCTCTGCCAGTGTGCACCCGCTATGACGCGGCTTTCACCATATTCCCAGGCCCTCTCGAACAGGGCATCGGCTGCGGCCGGATTGATCTCGGAAAGGATCATCGCGGCGCTCCAGCCTCTCATCGTGTGGCCCGAAGGGTATGAGCCCTCTCCGGCTATTCCTTCTTCCTCCCAGGTCGTGAGCATATGCTCATGGAAGCGTACGAATGGGCGCTCGCGGTGGTAATAAGCCTTTGGTTGGATCCTGATCAGCTCTATGGTCGCTATTCCATTGAGCAGGGCAGTATATATCTGCGGAGTCTTTTTCGCGGTTATCTCCATCCCGAAAGGTTCGCTGAATATCGCGATTACGGAATCAAGCTGCCAGAGGGCATCCCTGAATACAGTTTCCGCCTTGGCTGGATCAAGTCTCTGTTCCTTTCCCCATTCGTAACGGAGGCTGTCGTAAACGAAGCCGTCGCTGCCGGGCACCGGTGGGGCGGGGAGGCATTTCAACAAGTCCGGCATCTCCTCCATAGCGAAATATACGGGGGCGTTTGCTCCGGGTTTCATGGTAGCTTGTCCGGCTACGCTGCAGGATGCTGCCATGATGACAGAAAGGAAAAGTGCGAGGATTTCAAGTGTCCTTTTCATAATTAATGCTTTTTTACATTGCAAAGATAGCACGTAATTTGTACTCATTATCCGAAATTACAATAATCATTGTTATGAAAAAGCTAATGATGCTTATCGCACTTTTGACGGTTGCAGGAAGCGTTTCCGGCCAGAATACAGGCGGAGACTGGGTGCAGCGTCAGGATAGGGAGAGGATAACCGTAGATCCCAACGGCCAGGATATAACGATTGACAGGAATACTTACAACTGGGTGCCGTTCGACGATGTCGTGGGCTATTCGGTTTACGGCAGCCGGTACCGTAAGGCCAAGGCATCGAAGGGATGGGGAATATTCCTTTCCTGCGTAGTTGCACCCGCCAGCGGAGTGCTGCTAGTCTATGGAATTGACGAAGGAGGGGTTTTCCCTGCCGTAGTCGGAGGAGCTGCCCTGGCCGGAAGCCTCGGAGCCGGTATCCCTTTATGGGTAAAGGGTCGCAGGGAACTTGACTGGATGCTGGACGACTATGCTAAGCGTTTCGGCCCGAAGCCTTATGCGGCCTCAGTCTCCGTAGGTCCCACGAGGAACGGCGTCGGTCTGGCGCTGAATTTCTGATTTAGAATTCACAGGTAAAGTGTTACAATTCCTGGCCAAATCTGTCATTATTCACTAGTTTTGGCCACGTTTCTGATGACAGACTGTTTTTTGAGATCCAGTGTTGTGACAATTACCAGAGTGATGGTGAAAGCAATGACTGCGACAGTATAACATACCCGAGGATTCAGGAATGCAAAGGTGTTGTAGATAAGGATTCCTGCTGCAATCCCGATGAAGAAGGTGATCCACAGAACCTTATGCCATTGTTTCCCGGCACCGGGGGAGCAGGGAGGCATTTCACCAGGTCCGGCATGTCTTCCTTCGTGAAATAAGCCGGGGCATTCGCTCCCGGAGAGAGAGTTGCCTGTCCTGCTACGCTGCAGGCCACGGCCCAAACCATCGGCAAAGCCAGGATGATGGCGGAGAATATCTTTTTCATATCTGTCTACGCTGTATCGATGCAAAGATAGCAAAGTTGCACATGAAACAAAAACCGGCCTCAGATAAACTCTGAAGCCGGTTCCGTGCGGTAGGTTATACCATTGTAACATGTCCCGTTTCTGGTTACGTTGAGAATTCCAAAGCCTTCAGCTGTTACCGGAACACTGATGATGAAATGGCCCATGAAGTCATTTTGAAGCTGGAATAGTTTCATTAACTTTGTAAAAATAATGATGCTTTATGAATTTCGATTCATTAGTCCATACAATCAACTCCGTGCAGGATGCTCTACAGGAGCAGACCGCCCATGCCGTCAACCTTGCTCTTACTGCACGAAATCGGCTCTTCGGTTATTACATAGTTGAATTTGAGCAGCATGGCGAGGACCGCGCTGAGTATGGCGAGCAACTTTTGAAAAAGCTGGAGACACGTATTCGGAAAAAGGGGATGACTGAACAGCGTTTCCGGGAATTCAGAAGACTGTATATTGTCTATCCTCAGCTTGGTATCTAGGTTGCAAAATTCTTTATGAATCATCCAATTGGAATACGTAATCTATTGAATTATAACGATAAAGGGATTTGGCGAACGTCCGCCGAATTGGTTGTGAAGGAAGACAGGATGCTGCCGGCGGATATGTTGTTCAACCGTGTCAGTTATTCTAATCTATCCCTTATTTCACAGATTGATGACCCCATCAAGCGCTTGTTTTATGAGATAGAGATTATTAAAGGGTGTTGGTCGAATAGAGAACTTGACAGACAGATTAGCTCGTGCTATTATGAACGAAGTGGGCTCTCTAAGAATAAAGCAACATTATCTGCACTGGTGAAGCAGGAGGCAATTGCTCTGACCCCGGTCGATATTCTCCACGAGCCCGTCACTTTGGAGTTTGTCGGTTTCAAGAGCAAAGAGATCTCTACAAGGACTCCAATCCCATTGCGAAGGTATCCGGCCACGTCAAGAACTCCAAAGCCTTCAACCGTTACCGGAACATTGATGAGGAGATGGCCAAGGAGGTCATCTTGAAGTTAGAATAAGTATGATTTAAACTCTCTCAATTAGTCTATACGCAATTATTTATTCATTATTATGGAATTACAAGGAAAGACAATATTCAATGCTGTCCCGATCAAGGGAGGGTATTCCTGGACAATTACATCATTATTGGGATCTTTTTTAATGGATGCTGAGAGACTATTTGGAGAAAGAGATCGATCGTTTAACATTCTCGGGGTCGATTTATGTGATCATGAGCAACCGATGACTTGGTATCCTGGGTCTTGGGACGGATGTAAAGATGTGATAATACAAATAACGAAAGATTGCGAGACAAATATTAACAAAGCTATCTTTCAAGTTTCTCATGAAGTTGTTCATTGTCTATGTCCGAAGCCAGGGCGTCATGCAAATGTCCTTGAGGAAGGGCTGGCGACGTTGTTTTCGGTTTATGAGTCAAATAAACATAACACAGGATATCATCCTGTCTCGTTGCCATATGTTTCTGCAATGGGGAAAGTTAAGGAATTACTTGGGCTTGATGAGAATATCATTAAAAAAGCAAGAATGCTAGAACCAGACATTTCGTTGATAACTAAAGATCTGTTACATAGTCTTCTTCCTTCTATTAAAGATGATTTACTTGAAATCCTGCTTAAGCCCTTTAGTGATTTTAAGCCCCTGATTGGATAATGGGAAGCCCCCTAGAAACCTGCCTCTCTTTCCAGAGGAATTTCCACAATATGCTTTAGAGATAAATGAGAGCCCTGTGTTTATACCATTTCAGATGTAATCGTTATCGACGCGATTGTTTTATATTCGTTATGATGTAGTTTTGTTTTTATTTCTTATATTTGCATCCAAGCGAATGTAATTATGAGTAGTAACGTCATCTCTTCAACATTGAAAGCCCTGCGGAAAAAGCATGCTCTTACGCAGGTGGATTTGGCGATGAAATCTGGAGTAGGCCTGAATTTCGTCCGAGAATTGGAGCAAGGCAAGGCCACGGTGCGAATGGACAAGGTTGCTCAGGTTTTTGATTTGTTCGGATACGAACTGGTTCCTCAAAAGAAGGTAAAATGAAAACGGCATTGATTGAATACAAAGGGAAAACAGCCGGGATCTTGAAAGAGACAGACGAAGGCTATGAATTCCTTTATGATACAGCGTATCTTTCCGATACTGATGCCAAACCCGTCAGCCTTACCCTTCCTTTGACGGGGAAGCCGTACAAGTCTCCGGTCCTTTTTCCGTTCTTCGACGGCCTCATTCCGGAGGGGTGGCTTCTGGATGTAGCCCTGCGTAACACGGATATCAGTGAACTGGACAGGTTCTCCCTTCTTCTTCTATGCTGTAAGGACTGCATCGGCGCGGTCAGTGTTATTCCGATAAAGGAGGATGGTGATGAGTAAGTGTTTATTCTGCTATAAGGAACTCGGTCCGGGAGAGGTTGATTTCCATAAGTCCTGTTGCCGGAAGATCTTTGGAACGGCGACATCCCCCGTTTTGGATTACACCCGCGAAGAGATGGACGACCTTGCTGCTCAGGTTATCAAGTCACAGACTACGTTGACCGGTGTCCAACCTAAACTTTCTTTGAATCTCGACAAGCACAAGGATTCCCAGAAGCTTACAATAGTTGGGCTCTGGGGCGGCTATATCTTCAAACCCCAGACGGAGCGCTTCGCGATGCTGCCCGAGAATGAAGATCTTACTATGCATCTGGCCGAAATCGCCAAACTGAAGATCGTTCCCCATACGCTTATCCGGATGAAGGACGGCAGTATCGGCTATTTGACCAAGCGGATTGACCGGACGAAAAACGGGGAGAAGATCGCGATGGAGGATATGTGTCAGCTTACAGAGCGGCAGACTGAGCATAAGTACCGGAGCTCATACGAGCAGATAGGGAAAGCCATACGGAAATATTCCGCCGTCCCTCAATTGGACATGGTGGATTTCCTGGAGTTAGTGTACTTCTCCTGGCTCACCGGGAACAACGACATGCACCTGAAGAACTTTTCCCTGTATTCTCCCGCCGGCGAACCTGTTCTTACTCCTGCATACGACCTGTTGAGCGCAGCCATAAGCAATCCCTCCGACGACGAAGAGTTGGCCCTGAACCTTAATGGGAAAAAGAAGCACATCAAAGACTCAGATTTCATCGCCGCATTCAAGACTTGTGGCGTTCTTGAGATTGTATTCGACAGAACCAAGAAGAAGTATATAGACCTTCTCCCTAAGTTTGAAGAGGAAATACAGAATTCTTTCCTGTCAGAAGAACTCAAGGCCTCGTACGTCGATCTCCTTCATAGGAGAATAAAAGCGTAGATGCAACGGGGCATTTACTAAAGCTTTACAAATGCTCTTACAAAAAGAGATTGTTAATAAGATGATGAGAATCTGCAGATTAACTCTTTTGTAAGTCAAGGTATTCTTCGTTGAGTTACGAAAGGAATACTACTTAATTGATATGAAATAGCGAGTTGAAGCTAAGAGTCATTTTGAAGTCATCTCCAAAATAAGATATCGAAGTGGATGCATTAGTCCCCAAGCAACAAAGGGTAATAGAGTTACTAACAGATAAGTTGTAATATTATGAGTTTATTAGAATTCTTAGGAACACCATTAGGTATCATTAGCGTCGGAGTGTTATCCAGTATTGTTGGTAATGTGCTGTACAAATGTGCAGTTAAACTATATAACAAAGCTGACACGATGTTTAAGCGTAATAGATTCATAAAACGAATGACATCGATGGGAGAACTGTATTGTAGTGGTTATACTGCCGCGTATGCAAAATATAAGTCTACGTTTCATCAGACCTTGCTTATTAACAGATTTACTATCAAATTATTGATGGAGATTCTCAAAATAATGATTGTTTCGTTTACTGCTTTGGCTTTGTTGGTCGTCTTGCAAGAGTTTATCATAGTAAGACCTATAATAATTGCTATTGCAAGTATTATTATTGCGATACTATACCAAAGAGTCAAAGCACTTATCAAGTCATATCAATTAATGTATGATTACGAGTTTGGAGAAGAGTATAAGAAACGAATGAAAGAGGGGATGGAAAAACAATGGAAAGAGTTGATAGAGAAGAAAGAGGAGACAGACTCCAAACAGAAGGAGAAATGATCTATTTACAGTTTCTGACGACATAAATGCTGATTTAATTACAATAGGTACTATTTGACAGAAGAAGCATATTCTATGCTTAGACAGCATTATCAAAGTGCGGAAAAACTCCGTAATGCGATTGAGCTATTTATTCTTGCTCTGCATATGGGGTTTAATTAATTCCCGGATGAAATGACTATTGTTGTAGATATCTCATATAGACAGGATATTCATATCAGTCCTGACTTTATTAATTCTATGATGGAAAAGTTTACTTCTATATATCCATTCCCGGATTTCAGAGCACTTTCTTATGCGTATTCAAGTCACTTCAGCTCAAAAGAAAGAATCATATGCTTGCTTGAACAGAAATGAGAATCTGTTTTATAGATTGGCTAATTGATAGCTCCAGGAAGATAATAACCAGGAACGTTGAATGAATGCTGAATAACGCTATGCTCTGTTAAATGAGTATAGATCATACTGGCAGAAATCGTAGCGCTGCTTGTAGCCCAGTGGTGTGGCGATTTTGTTTCGCTTCAGCCAGGTTCCTATGCTCAGCAGGTCGTCCTCTTCGAAGAATGCCAGACGGTCGGTCTAGAGAAGACAGCAGAGATTTACGGTGATAACCGCGTAGAGATCTTCGTCCGTGACGGTAATCCTCTCAACGTATTACCGGTTTATATTCGAAGTCTATCCATCAATCGCCTGGATGTTAATTGTGGAATTTGGCGACGAGTTGTTGTCAGGAATTATGTATTCGAAAGGGATAGTGTTTGCAAATAAGAATCCAAAATGTTTACTTTGTGAAAGTCGATTAGTGAGTGATATAATATCCAAACATGGAAGAAGACCGTACAGTTTTATTTTCAGAGTTGATGAAGGATTATCATCCCTCAGAATTCATTAGCAAAGAATGGCCAATGAAAGACGGGATGTATCAGCAGTACTCCGGCTTCGAAAACGATGTCGAATGTCCATCCGGTACTCACTCCTCTATAGTTATGTTGTAATATGCCAAGTTGGAGCGAAATAAAAAACACATCCCAGTCTCAAGTCACACCACAGAACCCTAATGGCGGTGTATTGTTTCTTGTGAGTGAGAAGAAGCGATATCTCAAAGAGTTGTCAAATCATACTGGAAGGAACACGATTCTTTATTTTTCTTCCTTTTTGAACAAGAATCTTAAGGATGCTCTTATAAATGATCGCGACATTAACGCCTTTATGGAAACAGTTTACAAGCTGGATAAGAAAAAAGGATTAGATTTGATTCTTCATACCCCAGGAGGTGAGATTTCTGCTACAGAACAAATCATTAAGTACCTTCGTTCTATTTTTAAAGGAGATATTCGTGCTATTATTCCCCAAATGGCGATGTCCGCCGGCTCTATGATTGCCGTTTCTTGCAAATCTATCATGATGGGTAAGCAGTCTTGTTTGGGACCATTTGATCCACAAATCAACAATTTACCATGTCAGTCTGTTCTTAAAGAGTTCGATCGGGCCGTGAACGATGTAAGCAGGAATCCTGCCAGCTTGGGATTATGGCAGACAATTATTTCTAAACTGAATCCCACTTTTTTGACATTGTGCCAACAAGCCGATGAACTCTCTAAGAATTTAGCTGACGATATTCTTTCTTTTTCACAGTACTCTGAGGATGTTAGGTCAAAGATTAAAGAGGTCTTTGTCAATAATGACGACAGCAAAGTGCACAGCCGTCATATCGATATTAATAGATGCAAGGATGTAGGCTTGAGTATTGAAGATCTTGAAACTGACCCTGTGATTCAAGACTTGGTTCTTAGTATTCATCATTGTTGTATGATTCTTGGAGAGGCAAGTAATCTTGTAAAAGTTGTTGAGAATAACATTGGTGGCGAGTTTTCCTTCCATCTTCCTCCGCAACAACATGCGGCTCCTGGGCAGATGATGTAGTTTCAATTAGGAGAACCACGAAACCTTTAAAGCTTCAACTTTTAATTATCATTGGCTTGCTCGTATTGGATAAAGGGTACGAGCCATATACTGGACACTTCATAAATCATTTCGCTTTTATTGACTCCAGCAACATTCCTCATTCACAGATTAGAAATAGCGATCCATCCTGAAAGCTATATTTCTCAAGAATCCCATCTTTTGGTACTGTAAAACCCATGTCTTTAAGGAATGATTGATCTTTCTTTGATAGTATATACTTACTTCCATCGTGTGATGTACCATCAACATTTATAGCATATAATTGCTTGCCGTCATAAAACACATGAATGTGCTTTTGAGTCATAGTATTAGTATTTGCTGCATCTATCCTATAAGTTTTCGTTGTTCCAGGAATATTCTTATATTGTTTATACTCAAGTATTATTTCGTTAGATACCCTTATAGGGATGATATAATCCTCTGGAACAATGATTGAATCTATTATACAAAAAGAAGAATAGTATAAGCATACTTCATGGCATAATTGTTCATAATCACGATAGGACAACTCACCATTGACATATTTGCTAAGATTCAGCAGCACATGGATAAGATCATCCCATTCGCTTCCTATCGGATAATTATAGTTCTGATGAGGAATCAATAAATAATCACGGTCTCCATTATATTGAACATATAATGGTAATAAAACTTTTGTCGATTTGAGTTTCTCCTCATTTGAGAGAGCGCCAACTTCTTCTAAAGATAACGATGACAAATCTTGATTTAACGTAATATAGAGCTTATCCCAAAACCTTAAACCATGAATAGAATTATAGACATGTGCTTTTTTTCGAAAACAATATAGTGTATCATATGTAAGTTTTGGTTTGAACTCCTCTAGGATTGTATTTGCAAGAATTGATTCGGCTCTTGAGAAATACTCTTTAAAGAATAAAGGGTAATGATAACGAATTATGGCAGGATGGTTCCTCCCTTTCAGGTCTTTAACGAAAAACTTAAACTCCACTTCAACTGGAGTATGTACTGTGATTTGAATCGATTCGGTATCCATATTAATTCATTATAATATATCATGTGTGTCCGGTAAAAGTTCCGGACGGATTATATAAAGCTTAACAATCAAACAAAGTCGGTTCGGTAGAACCATCAAGTTCATTGACAATATTGTAGTTAGGTTTTCCAAAGAGCTTTTCAAGGGGAGTTCTCTCTGTTAATGAGACACTTACGATCTGTAACATCTCATAGATAGGCCTGTCGATTCCCATCTTCTTCTGGACGATTGCTATCATACAACAGGCGGTTATTGCGGTGTATATCTGTATCCTCACGGCGTTCTCGGAAGTCCCCCAGAACTTTTTTATCCTGAGATGCTGCTTCAACCACTTGAAGAACAACTCGATCTGCCATCGGTTATGATATAGTTCAGCAACCATTATCGGGCTGATATCCAGCGCATTAGTGAAGAAGATGAACTTCCTTTGCTGCTCTTCGTCCCAGTAGGTGATGCGTCTGATCTTCTCGGTGTACTTCCATCTGGTCAACTCGCTGTTCATGTACCCGGTGGCATCAGATCGGATGCCGGAACCAGGAGGGAAGCGCCTCGTCCATTTCATCGGTTTGAAGTCGTTGTTCTTCTTGCCCCTGACGATGAAGTAGGCCCCGATGACATTGATCCGGAACAGTCTTTCGAAGTCGTAGTCCCCGAGGTCGAATATGTAGAACGAGTCCTCTTCATACGGAATGACGTCCATGGCGTTCATGTCATTGACCCTGGCTTCCGTGATGTGGAAGAACGTTGGGATAGAAGTCTCAAGGTCATACAGCGTGTGTACTTTGATGCCTCCTTTCCGCTGATTCTTCCGGAAGATGGCCCATTTGAATGTCTCCAGGCAAAGCTCGATAGTCGTTGAGTCAAAGGTATATACGTTCCCGCCAAGCTTGAAGATGTCGGTCGCCCGGCACTTGCGTGCGTCGGCAACAACACGATAGGCGAACTCTTCGAAGATGTGGTAATCACGTTTGTTATTTGCGTCTGCCAAAGTGCTTCTGGAAGCATATCTTCCGAAGCCAAGATGGTAGGCCTTGTCGGAAAGAGCCTGTGTTGCAAGGACTACATCCCTGAGGCTTTCCCGGTTTGACAACTGCCCAAACATCATAACGGCCAACTGATTCCAGCAGGTGAAATTCTTGACATAGCGATTCCCTTCGTATCTGTTTGCTATTCTGAGGAATACGTCCTTATCAATGAAATCTAAAAGCTGCGAGAACACGTATTTTCCTTTATGCATGTGCCATTCTACGTTAGTCTGGCAAAGATAAATTCAAATCGGCGCGCCTCAAAAACCTTTGTAATTACCTAACTTTCAATATTTTCAAAGAACTTTTACGGAGTTTTACCGGACACTAATGATATTACTAACCACTAACATGATAGTTGGATAAACTCTTTGTTCACACTATGTACAATTAACTCCCTATCTATCCATCTTACTAATGTAAAAAACTGACAGAACGACTATGATTGATGGGCCCAATTGTTATACGGTAAAAAACGATTCCTTGAAGTAATAAATCTGGTGTCCCCTACATTACTGAATAGCGGGTAATAGAATACTACTGAAATCCAGTCTCACAACGAAATCTGAATACTCTTGACCAGTGAAATCTTTAGAAATATGGTCTCCGATACTGATATCCATGGTGATATCACTATTAATGCATATTAAATCTGCCAAATATAGACCAAGTCCTTTCCCTCCGACATCTTGGGAATTATGCTTACTTCTGAACCCTCTTTCTTTTAAATGGGATATCTCTTTTTTGTCTGGACGTTGACTGAAACTTCTTACTGAGACAATTAAACTATTGAGTCCTTCTTCGAATGTAATTGTGATATTCTTATAACACATCGAGTACTTAATCGCATTATCTAATAAGAGATATGGAATAAGCTCGACTAAGTCATTGGCTTGACAAGTTCGGAATGATTCTCCTTTCCGAATAATCTTTAAATGTCTTTCGTTAGCTTGTTCCTCGAGTAATTTTGAGACTTTGTCGAATTTCTTGTAGATCGCGATAGGACCTTTTTTGTCAAAAACAGAAAAGTCCGAGGTAATACTTAAGTCATAAGTGCTCAAGCGGATTGAAATTAGCTGAGATGTCGCATGTAATTGACGAGTGTAATACTCGATTCTAGAAGGATCCTTCCCGTCAAAATAATCCAATTCTATTATTAATCTCTCAGCAGCCGGTTTTAGTTGTTGATTTAGTTTTCTCAATTCATGAAAAGTATCATCAAGCATCTCGGTCTTCTCATCAATTACTGCTTTTGTTTTTTTGAAGTTAGATTCTTGTTGATAGAAGTCAGCAGTCTCAGCAACCAATGCACAGATTGATGATTTGGACTGAATATATGAAATGAATGGGATGCGGGGTAAATAATCTTTATCGCGAATTCTTTTTTGAACGGCTTTTTTGTCTGATAAACGCTCAACATTTAGGCAAGAAAAGATCACCGTTTGATTCCCAAGCTTTATTACATCAATGGCAAAGCCGTAAGGACACAGTTTGACTCCAAATGAATTGCACTTATCATGATAGAATTGTCTGCATTTACTTGAAGAGCAATTTTGTTTGCAAAAAGCGGGAACAGGAAAAACCATTCCATCGGATATAGCATCTGACGGAAATAGTTTATATGGATAAGGGAACAGTGCGTTCATCCTAATAATATTTTTACAGCAGCACTACCAACGAAAGACTTCAATATCTCTTTAGCGCTATTTTCAAGTTGGATCGCCTTGTTTATGTTTGGGAAACCTTCAAAACTATTGTTCATTTGAATCCTAGATACAATTTCATTTTCTAACAACGCAACTTGAAATAGCGGAACCTTATATTTTAGCAAATGATCACATGTTTTTGCCCACTGCTCCTCAATATTACTTACACATGAAATGGCATAATCTAGTTTCTCAACCCAAACATCTGTATTCTCGTCTTTAATAATACTTATGTCAGCATTTTTCAATAATGCCGTATATCTAGCATCATTATCATATGCTGTATAGGAAATAATAAACTTAAACGGATATTTCTTGCGAATCTCTTTTACGAGATATGCTCCTTGAAGTTCATGATGGAACTTAGCTCCCACTCCTTGGACATCACAAAGAACAATTTCATATGAACTTAAAGAATCAAGCGTCTCAAGGTCGTGGATTTGTTCAATATTAAACCCGTGCATTCTAAGATTATCAAAATAAGGGAATGGTTGATCATCAATTACAATAATTCGAATAGAACTTCGATTATTCATTTGTCTCATCCCGACAATTGATCTCAGATCGGTTATTGTTTTGGGGTGTCCTAGATAAAAAAATGCCATAAAATGTAACTATTAAAAAAACAATAATAATGAAACATACCTTATACTTTTCTTCTCACGCAAAATACTGGTAAAATAAAAATAATAGCGATTACAGAGAACACCATCCCGGCAATGGTGCCGATGGCGAAGTCAAACCAGAAGACTTCTTCAGGGCCGTCGGAGAGGAATGGGAGGAGGCCAAGGATAGTTGAGATGATGGTGAGGCTGATAGGAATGATCTTCCGGGAGAAGGCCTTGATGTAATCTTGTGTTTCCTGATACGTCGTTACCAGATAGATTCCGGCGTTGACAACTATTCCGCTCAGCATCACGAAGGCGGCAAAGCCACCCTGGTCGAAGGCGAAGTCCGTCAGGCCGAACACAAGGAACAGTCCGATGAACGAGATCGGGATCATAAGGATCACCGGCAGCGGATACCTGAAAGACTCGAAGGTCATGGCTAGCATGACATAGATGACCGCGATAATCAGGAAGATCAACCAGGCGTACCGTTCTTTGTTATTGTAGAACCATCCTCCCGATGGATCTTCGGCCTTGAAACCTACCGGAAGGATCTCGTTATTGAAATGATCCACTACCTGTCCCCTTAGGCGCCTGGAGAGTTCATGGCTCCCGATGAAGTCGTAACGGACCTCGAGCGTGTATGATTGGTTCTCCTTCCGAATCTCCAGCCCGGTGCGCTTCTTGTCAATCGAACCCAAGCTGGACAGCGTGACCTTTGACTCTTCTATCTCTACAGGAGAATTGACAACATGCCATAGGTCATAAGTGTCCAGATCGGAAGATCTCAGTACCACATCTGACAACTCCCCGTCGTGATCCGCTTTCCCGATGACCTCCTCATATAGCAGGGACGAAAGGGTCCCATAGTATGAATATGGATTCACATCGGCCATCGTCATCCGGCCGAAGTCATAGTCGAGCACGAACTCGGAAGACGGCTTCCCGTAACGTCCGCCGGCCCAGATCTCTGGCTCCTGAACCCTGCGGTTGCCGGAGATATATTCAACCAACATCGAGGCATAGTCGTGGAGTTTCTGGTAATTGTAGCCCTTAAGACAGATACCTTCGCTCTTGTAATCCGAGACTATATTATTGCTGAACGAGTTGTCGTCTACGCCCCAAACGCTCCAGTTGGCCCCTCCGAAATTGGTCGCCATCCTCGTAATCTCAGACTTCAGGGTTGCAGGAAAGGAGGTATTCTCATATTCCGGCTTGAACTCTACTGTTATTACAGCGTTGTTATATGAACTGATCTTTGTCGTGAAAGTCGAAATCTCATCAAACTTGGCAAGAAAGTTTTCCATTGCCTTTACGACCTCGTTTAACTGATTTACGGTGCAGCCCTCGAGCATACCGGCACGGATGCTTAACTGTTTCTTCTGGGGCTGACGATAAAAATTGAAGCGGTCCAGGGCACTGTAGAATAAAGCGAAGGACGAGCCTGCGTACTTGTCAATCTTGATACGATTGGACTCGTATGGATCCCATGTCACGAACTTATCCACAACCTTGCGTGCCCTGCTGGCGTTTGTCTTTTCCTTCTCGGATAGTGCTTTCGGCAGGGCGCAGAGCGGAAGACCGAATGCCGCGATGAATATCACTAAATACACCCAGCGGTGCCGCAAGCCCCAGTTGATGTAGCGGGAATAGAGCCTATTCCGCTTGACTACTCTTCTCTTCGTCCTCATGGATCTGGAACGATCCCCGGCTCTGACGGGAATATATTCCATCAACGATGGGATGAAGAGATAGGAGATGAGAAGCGAGAGGCAAAGGTTGATGACAATAACCCATATGAAGTCCACCAGGTTGGCCTTCTCGCTCTCCGGAAGCAGGAGAACCATCAGGAGGGCACCCACCGTGGTCGCAACAGCGGAGAGGATGGCCGGGAAGACTCTCCGGTCGCGGAAACGGCCGTAATGGTCGATCATCACAATCGACGTGTCGATGATGATCCCCAGCGAGACTGTGATTCCGGCCAGGGTGTAGATATGGATCTGCAGTCCGGCAAAGGAATAAATCGCCAACGCTGTGAGGATATTCACTACGAGCGTGGAGAGGATGATCAGCATGTATTTCCACGACTTGTAAATGAGAAAGACGAAAAGAAGGAGAATCAGCATACAGAGTCCCGTCCTGAGATAGATCCTATTCAGTTCGCCTTGGACATATTCAGAAGAATCGTAAGCAAGCGAGGCCGTTATTTCTCCTGGGAAGCCGTGCCGTAACTCATCCATTTTCGTCCTCACCGCCGCAGCTGTGGTAAGCAGGTTGGCTGAAGATGCTATTTCCGCTGACAGGGTGATGGTGTTAAGGCCGTTCACCCTATAGTAATAAGTAGGAAGGGATTCCTCATAACGCCAGGTTGCGATATCTCTCAAGTGGATGACCTCTCCGCCAACGTTCTTCACTGGGACTGCCCCGAAATCAGGTCCGTTCTCTACCGTTAGACGTACGGACATCATTCCATCCCCTGTCCTGGCCATGCCCACGGCTTCAGACCCATAATAGGAGCGGAAGGCAGAGACGATATCGTCGGCTGTTATCCCGGCCGAAGCGGCTTTTAGCGCGTTGAAAGTAATCACCCAATGGAAGGGAACCCCACCTCCGATTTCAACCTTGTCCACCCCGGGAATAGCTGCAAGGGGTCTGAGGACTTGCTCATTGAGGTAACGCGAGATCTCCCTGGAAGGGATGTTTCCCTTGACAAGATACGATAACCTTGAATCCGACTCGCCGCTACCCATGGATATGGTCGGATAAGTAATCTCTTTGGGAAGCGAAGATATGATGTTCCGGACCGCCGATGCCGTTTCGAAACGAGCAGCGTCCATATCGGTCCCTTTATTGAAGGAAATCTTTATCGTACCCGCTCCCTTTGATGAGGTTGAGGATATCTCGGAAACATGGTCCAGCCCAGACAACACCCCTTCCAGTTTGGAGGTAGCCTCAGCCTCGACCGTCTCAGCCGAGGCATCCGGATAGATGAAAGAGACGCTGAGAGTCCTGTTCTCGACAGTTGGGGTGTACTGGATGTTCAGGCGCCGCAATGACGCCACCCCTATGAGAGACAGCGCCACCATAATCAGAACTACCGAGAACGGAGGGATCCTATTGGTCTTTCTGCCCATTGTAAATCGAATAATAAAGGGCAGGGACAACGAAGAGGCTGACAAGAGTCCCGACCAGCATTCCGGCTATGATTACAAGGGACATAGGGTACTGAAGGTCAGCCCCCATACTTCCCCTGACAAGAAAGGGACACACGGCGATAATCGTGGTCAGGGATGTCATGATGATGGCCTTCATCCTCCTTGAGGACGCGTCCAGCACAGCCCTCTCAAGACTCTCCCCAGCCTTTCGCATACGGTTGATGGTGTCTATCTTGAGGATGGAGTCATTGACCACTATACCCGTGATCACTATCAATCCGATCAAAGACATCAGGTTGACGCTCACGCCGAAGACCCAGAGGGCCAGAAGGGCGAGGAAGATGTCTATCACAATCTCCGAAAGGATGATGATCGGCTGGATGAGGGACTCGAACTGGGAGGCCAGGATAAGGTAGAGAAGGGTTACGGCGATGAGCAGGACAAGGATCATCTGGTCCACCATCTTCCTGTTCGAGAACCAGGATCCGGAGAATCCTGCCTCGAAGGCCCCGTCCTTCCTAACCACGTCCTTGACGGCGTCCATCGCCTTCCTGACATCCTTTGAGGGGACATCCAGGTCAACCGGATAGTAATTACCCTCGGCACCCGCCACCACTGTCTTGAAGTCCTCCACGAGGGTCTGCCTCATAAGGTCCGAAGCTGGAATCCTCACTGTCTGCTCGTCATCTCCCTTCTTCTCGACAAAGGTTCGCAAGAGAATCTCTGAGAGGCTCCCTGCGTTCGATCCGGTCACAACCGGCACGGACCGTGAGCCCTGTACTATGTTGAAGAGCCTGTTCTCGTTAAGGGAATTGCGAAGGATGGAAAGAAGGTCGGACACACTCACCCCGTAGAGGGCGAGAAGATCGGGGTCTGCCACGAAAAGCACGTCTGTTTTGACAGCGGGATCGGAGATTCCCGCCCCAGGAAGAGCTTCCCGGATTCCGGAAACGACCTTCCTGACATGGGCCACCTCCATCCCCTCGGCCCGCACAGGGCGGAGCTTGGCCGTCAGCGGGGCTTCATTCCCGGAGAAAACCGTATCGAAAATATTACCTGAGGGAGAGAATGAATATGTCGCAGCGGGCCACGAAGAAACAAGGTAAGCCTCCAGCTCTTTCCTTACCTTGTCAAGGGTCCGCTGGTTCTTGCAATCCAGATAGACCGACGCCTCGGAGATACCTTGGTCACCGCTATGGCTGAGCACGAACTGCTGGGCTCCGACAAGAGCTGTCATCTGTGATACCCTCCCGGAGAGCAGGCTTTCAATAGACCTTATCCTCTCAGTATTGTTCTCGATAGCCAGGTGCTCATTCCACTCTATATTGAGGATGGTGTCGGTCTGCGTAATCTGCGGAAGCCTTTCCTTAGGCATCAGCAGGAGACAGGTGGTCGTGCCTATCAGGGAGACAACGAGCAGCCACCAGGAAAATGACCTATGTCTAAGGCTCCACTCCATCCACCTGTCATCCCACTTCTGGAGTGGCTTCTCGAAATTGATCCTCTCAAGGAACCGGTTAGGTGAAAAACTGTCTTGACCCTTGTACCACCAATAGTAGAAGACAGGGATGACGGTGATGGTCACCGCGTAGGAAGTCAGCAAGACTATCGTCACTGATATGGCCTGATCATGAAACATCGCACCTGCTATTCCACCGAAGAAAACAAGGGGAATGAACACGGCACACGTGGTGAGTACGGAACTAAGCATCGGCGCCATGACCTCGCTGGTGCCTTTCAAGACTGCCTCCCTGAGGTCACCTCCCCGCTGCCAACGTCCGGTGATGTTATCTACCAGGACTATAGTGTTGTCAGTCATCATTCCCACGCCGATAAGAAGACCGGACAGGGAGATGATGTTGAGAGAAAGACCAACTACATGGAAGCAAAGCATGGAAAACACCAGCGCCAAGGGCATGGTCAGCGCTACCAGGGCAGGTGAGCGGAAGTCCCTCATGAAAAGGAAAACCACAACACATACAAGCAGAAGCGCCATTATGATATTATGAAGGAGGTTGCTGATCGAATACTCCAGAAGCTCCGTCTGGTCTCTCGTAATCTTGAACTCCAGGCTAGGATAGTCCGTCTTGAACTGGTCCATCAGCTTGTTCATCGACTTCTTCAGGGCAGACATCTTCGCTTCGCTCTGCTTGATGACCGCAAGGCAGACTGCATCCTTTCCGTCAGAGCGGACCAACCCGGTACGTTTGGCGGGGTGGGTAATGACTTTCGCCACATCTTTCAGTTGAAGGAGCCTGTCGTCTTTCTTGAGCCATATAGAGGCAATGTCGTCGGCCGTTGAGGCTCTGGAATCAAACTTGACATTATAGCGGTATTCTCCGTCACGGATGGTGAGGCTGCCCAGGCTGATATTCACTCCCTTGACGCAGGATTCAAACTCTTCCATAGTCATCCCGACCTGACGTAGCCTGTTCTGGTCAGGGAGAATGAGAATCTCTTCATCCACGGTCCCGCTGATGTCTGACATCGCCACCTCAGGGAGTTGCTCAACACGTTTGATGATCACGTCACCCGCGAAGCGGCTGAGATTCGAGAATTCCTCGCTGACCGGGAAGAGTTCGTCTTCCTGAATGAACTCGGAAGAACTGCTCCCAGTGATATTCAAATAAAACGCTGGAATGTCTGTGGCGCTGGCCTTGAGCACCTTGGGCCTGGCGATATCCGGAAGGGAGGACATACATCGGTCAATCTTCTCGTTGACCTCTATGAAAAGGTAGCTTATGTCCGAACCGTGACTGAAAGTGAGCCTCACAGAGCCGCTTCCGTCCTTCGCCTCGCTGACGATATCCTCAAGTCCATTTATTTGTATGAGTTGCTGGCGCAGGGGCTTGAGGACTGTCTCGTCCATTTCCCTGGCAGAAAAGTCTGCCGACGTGGCTTGAACTGTTATGTAAGGAATATCGACCTCCGGGATTAAGGAAACTGGCAGCAGCCGCATGCTTACAAGTCCCAGGACGATGATTACGAGGGTTATCATCGTCACCGTCACCGGTCTGTCTATGAGCTTCTTAAGCATCCTCTACTCCTTAAGTTTCACTTCCGAGTTATCTGCCAAGTTAAGATTTCCGGAGATAATCACCTGATCACCTTCGTTCAGGGTAGCGTTCCGGTCGGTGTTGGCGGTGACTACGTGGGACTCACCATTGGAATAAAGAAGCTTGATGTAGGTCCAATGGGCCCTGCCGTCAGGAGTGTAAGTAAAGAGAACATCCAGATTGTCGCGGATCACCACCGCACTTCTAGGTACCACTAGCTGGTCGGGAATCATTCGCTCAACTACGACCTTGACGTTCATACCGTCGATCAGCGAGCCGTCGTTCAAGACCTGGGCTCGAACCGATATCTGGCCCTTGGCGTCAACTGAAGGATTGATTCCGATAATATTGCCGATATATTCCTTTCCTTCCTCGGCAAAGGGGCGGATCTTGACGGGGAGACCTAAGGAAAGGAATGAATACTCGGATTCCATGACGGTGAAATCCACATCCAGTGTTCGGTCATCTATAATCGTACAGAACGGATCCGATCCGGAGTACTGATCGTAACGGCGGAGTTTCACATCGGCGACTCGTCCACGGAAAGGAGCTCTGAGCACCGTACCCGAGATGTCGTACCTGGCTTTGGACAACCCGTTCTCTGCACTCGTGAAGCCGGATTTCATCCTGGCCGTAGCCATCAGGTCGTTGGAGACCGATGACGTGTCACGTGCGGAATAGCCCTGCCCGGCCAGGAAGTCATATAGATCAATCTCTGCCTTCTTGAGAGCTATGTCCGCCGACTCTAGGGCGAGCCTGAGATCCGGTCTGTCCAAGGTGGCGATGGTCGTTCCGGCACCGACCACACTACCGTTCTTCACGTTGATTGATGCTACCTTGCCTGTAGTGCCGAAGAAGAGAGAACTCTTTTTGGATGCTGCCAGTTTGCCATTGGAGAGCAACTGCCGGGCGAAATCTTTCCGCTCCAGGGTAATCACCTCAACTTCGTTGACCTGAGGTAAGTACTTGAGCTTACCGTCCTTAGTCTCTTCTGTAGCCCTTTTGTCTCCGCAAGAAGTGAGCGTCACGGCCGCCGATAGGGCGAGAATTGTAATTATACTTGATTTCATAGTCATTCAACCATTTCTTTGACATCAATGTCTATGTCACGCCCTGTAAGGAAATCATAAAGAGTAAGTTTCCTCAATGTATAATAGTAGTTCCAGTAGTTGGACAAATCTGCTACATATCTAGAGAGGGTAGAGTCCGAGTCGCTTTGGGCATTAGTAAGGTCAGTCACGGTAGCGTTCCCGTTCTTGAATTTATCCATCATCAGGGAATATCTCTCAGCGGCGATGTCCATCGCTCGTTTCGATGCAACGCACTGCTGTCGGTGGTTGTTGAACTGCCCTACGGCTGTGAAGATTTTTCTCCGGAAGTCATTCTCGTCCTGGATGTTCTGAGCTTTAACCACTTCTTGAGCAGCCTTCGCCTTCTGAACTTTCCCTTTGCCGAGTCCCCAGTCGAAGATTGGCACACTGAAAGTCAGCCCGACGACTTCCTGATTCAGCAGGTCCCGGTACACGTCAGGCAACCCAGTTCCCGACTGGGAGAGACCGAACCGGGCATTCAAACTCATAGATATCCCTCGGTCTGCCTTGGCCTTGGCTACAGCCGAGGCGGCATTGAGTTCCTTGATGTCGTTCTCAAGGTTGAAAGACGAGTTCTTGAGAGCCTTGTCCAGTACAAGGTCGTAATCCATAAGGATTTCAGGGATGGCGTCATCAATGACCGGAGATATGTCAACGGACTCGTCATAGCCAAGGATAGAATTGAGAGACATCTGGGCCTCCCTGACCTTGACCAGGTTCTCGCCCATGGCGATGCTGTCGTTGAGGACACGGAGCTCCAACTGTAGATACTCGTCCCGGGTGACGGTTCCAAGTTTCAATCTCTCCCTGGCGATGGAGCGCATTTTCACAGTATTGGAGTAATTGGTGACTGATGCGTCGTGGTTCCTTGTGGCGGCAATCAAGTCGAAATAGGCCTTTGCAGCGGCTATGGTCACATCCTCCATGGATTCGATGTACTGTCTCCGGCCCTTCTCATATTCCTTGGGCTCGATCAGCTTGTCCCACTTGAACTGGTTATAAGCGAAAAGGGGCTGATAGTAGCTGACAGTTATCGGTTGAGAATACCATGTCAAGTTCTTGAAGGTTCCATACTGGTCAATCCTGCGAAGGTCAGAATATACCGTAAGGCGACCACCGGTAAATGTCACGTTCTGGACTACAGACAGGCCAAGGCTGTTCTGGAGGTTGAAGGAGTTGGCGTAACGGAACGTTCCATCCTCATAGCTCTGCAACAGGGTCAGGGAACGGTCGAAGTTCATCAGGTTGCCGTACAGGTTGAGCGAAGGAAGCCGGCTGGCCAGATAGGACCGATAAGCCCAGTAAGTCGAGATGAAGGCATGCCTGGCTTGCAATGCCGCTACCGACTGGATCCTGGCCGTGCCGATTGCCTCCTCGAGCGTCATCGGACGCTGGGCTGGCAATGACAGGTGAACCACAATCATAGAAACCAATACGCTGATTATCTTTTTCACTGAAACTATTCCCTTTAAATTACTCAATACTCAAACATAAGCTATAACACACCTGTGAATATCAAAGTCTGACCATCGCTGAACCCAAGCTTATTTTCGGACATCACTTCTACAGGGAAATACAAGGAAATATCCTCTTCTGAGTTGAACTGGAAAGAGATATCTCCGATGCCCACAGAGGCCCCGAATTCCTTGAAATCGATACGATCGAATTGAAATGATGAATCATTCTTTTTGTCGTAGAGGCACATCCAATCCTTCATTCCGCTACGGTAGGAGAATAGAATCCGAGCTTCACTCTCTGCATATTTCTCTAGACCATAACAATAGCCAGCATCATTCAGCTTCATCATTATGTCCACGACATTGTCGTACTTTTTGTTCCAAAATTCCTCAGGTGCGTTGCTGCCAAACAGATCGAATGTCTTATCGGGATATAGCCCCTTGTCGGTAATACGTGAAACAGTATTATTCATCAGTTCATGATAAAGAAGGCTTTCTCCGAACCGAAAGAAATTATTCTGGGAAAGGATATGCCGATACGTCAATTCCGCTTCTGAGTAGTCACCAAAAGAGTCCTCTTCTTTCAGGGTAGATGATGACAATATATGGAAGTGATGCACCTTATCCTGGCAAGCTGATGTCACAATCAAAGACCCGGAATTGAAACATATACTTGCCGGAAGATAGTCCAAGGATGCGCTCTTAAGGTGTGTCCCATCCATTCCATATTCGAGTACTTTTGGAGAGTCATCCAAAATGAAGATAGAGTCGTCACTGAGGCAGAAATCAAGAATTCGTGAATATTCTCCAGGGCCCCTTCCTCTTCGGTCAAGGACCACTTCAGTAGAGCCGTCATGCGCTATCTTCATCACTTTATAACCCGAATTAACGAAGTAGGTATCACCATGTCGGAATGCTCTATCTACCTTATCCAGAATGATCGTCGTGTCTGAAACAAGCCAATTCGAGCCTCTGAACAATAGATCTGAAGTAATCATTCCGATATTATTATCCAAGATCTTATATGATTCAATATGAGTTATATTCTTGTCACCGCACCCTGCTATCAACAAGAGCGCAGCGACAACCGAGCCAAGGATAATTACCAGCATAGCAACGAATAACAGACTCTTCTTTATCATATATAATTGTTATTATAATGATTTAATAGATGCGTTATATAGCAGATCCGTCTTGTACGACATCCAATTGATCAGGCATGACCATGTCAGTATTCTCGAAGGATTCCAATTTACCAATCAAATAGTTATCTCCACTACGTTTTCCACAGCCTGATATTAAAAGGGTCAAAACTATAATAGAAATAGTATATAATGTTTTTTGATTCATTGTCAGATTCTTATTCTCAATTCAAATAATACGATCAGTAATCGAAATCTTCTTTTGTGCCACCCCCGTTTACTCGCCCAACAATGAAACTCTCCGGAACAAGGCCGAAGTGACGGCTATCTTGAGAAACAGAAAGGTTGTCTCCTATGAAATAGTACCAGTCGGAAGTAAACAAATAGTCGGTGACGGGTTCGTCTTCAAGAATAATAGTTCCGTTTCCTCCAAAAGACATCTTCTTGCCCGTCTCGAATTCAATCTGATTGCGGAACTGATTCAGGGTACAAGAATCAAGGATGATGCGGTCACCACGCCTGGGGACAACGAAAGGATCGATACCTTCAACCAACACTGTATCCCCGGGAGCTCCGGCGCAACGTTTGATCAACACATGGTTGATTCTGAAATTAATCTCGTCCTGATATATTCCATAGGGGTGGTTGAAAACAGCGATATCACCCCTCTTCAGCCTTTTGAATCCTGGCATCCTGAAAGAGTGAAGTACAGTTTCTGAAAAGTCGTATTTTGTGTATATTCTTGCTCCAATCCCTGGCTTGAATGCCAGTACTCTTTGCCCGTCATGGAAAATCGGTTCCATAGAGGATCCGGAAACAACGAATGAATCACAAATAAAAACCCTGATGACACAATAAAAGGTGACCAGAATTAATAGAACATTCAGAATTTTCCCCATAACGGATTTTTATAAATGATAACCTAAAAAACAGAATGATTATAAGGTATATTCTAGAATCACATAGCCATGATTGGACAAGCAGTTTTCGTACTTTTCAGACTCTTCCTCTTTTAGTAAGTCTAGCTTAAGGAAATGAGATAATTGAGAAGATCTACATAAATAATAATCAGTATTGTTATGAATAATTCCTATGGGGAAAGGTACCCCCTCTGAAGTAGTCTTAACTATGGTGTTCTTTCCGCTATTGTTCCTTATGTCGGTAATCAAAAGGCAGTTATCTCCTTTATAATTAAATACTCGGTATAAATTGTTCGTCGTCCTTTGAACATTGACAAATCGCGTTTTCCCATTATCCCCTGTAATAGCATCAACTTTTTGCAAAAAAGAGTTCGATAAGTCCCACTGGTGAAATGGCCATATATAATCGTCATGAGTATAATACAATATATCGCCAGTTGTAGAGTAATAGAAATGGGTGGAATCATTACAACGGAAAAAACGGCCTCCGCGATAATCATCTGACGTAATAGAAGGACTTTCCATCACGATAAACCAATCTTTATCAATATAATACTCACAGTCATAGGCTTCCCCTTCCGATACTCCTGTTAAAACGATGACATTATCGTCCCTCCGGGCCAAACTGGTCAATTCTATCTTGCAATCTTGGAAAACAAACCGCTTAGGATCAGAAAACCTATCAGGGGAGTATTCCAAAACACCCTTATCGACCAGGACATCCAATCTATCATCTTTGGATACGGTAATGTCCAGGATTTTCTCAGATGGTTTTATTACCGTCCTGAATTCACCGTCTTTGTCATAGACCGCAATTATGTTTTGCTCTTTATCCAATAGAAGAAAATAGTCTTTCATTACCTCAAGGATTATATGATCGACGATGTCACAATTTAAGGGGTCTTCTCCTATAAGGGGAATAACAGATATATTTGAGCACAGACTTGCGATACTTACCTGTTCTTTTAGCGCTCTCTCAATATCAATTTCAGGCATCTTGAAATGAGTTGTCCGGCATGAGGCAGTAACGATCATGATAACGATTAATATAAATGAGCGCTTCATATTGCTAATTGTTTAAGACCGATATAAACCGAGTATCATCAGAAAGAAATAGAGCGAATACTTGGTCTCTTTCGAGATTATATTTTATCGCTAAGGGCGTGATGCCATAACAGAGCCGTGTGACAATAATATCAAACAACCCATCGATCGAATCGCCAAGGGGGAAATAGCCTATACCTCTTGCGGTACATGCGGCTTTGACTTCTACATCATTCCCCTCACACAAAACAAGAATACGTTCATAATCAATAGAATGGTCTCGAAAAGCGAATAAGAGAGTTGTAAAACAAGACCGACACAAACTTTCTGGAAGGTACACAACAAACGAGGAGTCAGTCAAGAAGGGGACTGCTCGATTGATCGCCTCATTTTCCTCATCCTTCCACTCTACAATGAATGAGTTACAAACATAATCTTCCAAGCTCGATATTCTGTTTTTCGCGACACGGTAATCTCTACTGATACTCGTGACATTTATGTATTGGAAGATGACGAATATCAGAGAAAAGCATAAAACCGCAGAGAATGAAATGATTAACTTATTGGACATCGAGTTTGACTTTTATCAGGCATGGTTTGTTAGAAGGAGGTTCTCCATACTCCTTCAAAACATATTTCTTCAAAGGATCCCTCTCCTCTTTCAGAGGGATCTCACCATAGTCGCTAAATTCATAATAAAGGAATCCATGATCAGTGGCGATTGCTGATTTAGGAGGAGTCACTACCCCGAACGATTGCCATCGAATACCTTGTATTCCTTCATTCGGAATGTAAAAATTCCACAAAGAGGAGTTTCTTCCGTAAGCCCTTAAATAAATACTGCTTTCGACAAATAACACTGACGATACAAGTTTATAATAATCCTCCTTGAATAAATCTCCAAGCATAAGCATAGGGTCTCCTCCTGCACGGAAAGAATAACGGAAAGGAACATTTTTGCTTCCAAAGTCAAACATAATCCGTTCTTTTTCTTCTCCGTTCTCAAATACCCAACAAGGTCTTGATGATTCTGGGCTTAAAACGCAAATACCATTATCCGAATAAGAAACAGGTGACGAAAATGCAGCATCGATGTTATAGTCATACCATGGCAAATCTCTGCTTTTTTCTTTTCCATTATAATCGCAAATACGGAGGCAATAGAAAGAAATGTTCTCGTCAGAGATGTCCTTCATCAAAGGATTAGGAACATATATCGCGAAACTATTATTTGCCAGAGGGATTATCGCTTCAGCATGGGCTATGTCTTTCCCTAAAGAGATACTTCCAATATAAGCCTCCTTTTCAATTTCGTATCTGAGAATCTTCTGGGTGACATCAAGACACCACAGCTCTGTTCCTTCATGATTGAAGGCAATGTCTTTAACCATAAGATACTCTCCGGGCCCCCTCCCAAGATTTCCCACTCTTATTGAGGTTTCGCCGTTTTGAGTCATAGAGAAGACAACACCGCCGGCAAGAAGATAGAACTTGTCATGGGACACAAGCATTTTAATAATGCCAGAAATATCAACTGAATCAGAACCGATCGGGATAAGTTCCAACTCTGAAATATAGGGATCAAGATCGGTTATGATACGTGTTGCCATTAAAGGATCAATAATACGGACGTCGTCGTCTCCCTGTTTGTTCATCGAACAGACGTTTAAACAAAGACAACCTGCCAGAAGTATAAGAATCGATTCTACTCTTCTCAAAACAGCAATAATTAGAGAAAAGTCTTACCATCACAAGAGAAACTCCTGTTACAGTCGTTACGAGAACAAATCTCGGCCCCATAGCAACATCCTGCTTTAATATCCCAAGTATCCCACCAGCCGATAGGCTTACACTGAACAGCCTGCGGATGACGCTGCCCTTGAGGTCCAGGAAGCTCATTTGAGTATTGTAAGAAGCCACCGGCCTCGGCCCTTACATTTGTACGGAACAATGAAGATAAATTCGCACATATCATAGATGAGTGGATAGTGACTCCACCACATACGAGTAGTATTGCGAGGACTAAGATAGAGAAATACTTTTTCATAATAATAACTATTGATGGAACACAAATTGTCAGAGTGCCTTTCGGGACTCTTCTTGAACCTTCGCTCTCATTCTTATTTTATGCAATACCATAGTAGTATTCGCCATAAAAGTAGCATAGACTACCGTATTTCCCTCTTTATCTTTGGTGTTGAGTTTCAGGGTAACGATAATGCTATCTCCAGGAGAAGCAAAGGCTTTATCGGTTTCGGCAGATGTGCAAATGCAATCTGCTTTAAGCCTTTGGAGGTATAACAGTTCCGAACCGGTATTCAGAATTGAGAATTTGGCTTCCAGGACAGTATCAGGAACAACAGTACCGAAGTCGATCACTTCTGGTATTATCTCCAGATTCGTAGGTGCCATTCCTCGGATATCGATAATCTGTCCTTCTTCTGAGGAAGCATTGTTGTTGTCTACAATAACTCTTTCTGAAGATTTAGATCTAAAGAAACGAACAACGTTAACGATTGCCCAGGACAGAGTTAAAACACAAACTACGGAACAGATTCGGACGAAAAGATTCCGTTTCACAATACTAAAGTTTAAAACGGTAGATAGCTATAGTCTCGTCATTCTCATCGCAAACAAACTCCGAGTAATAGTAAGGCTCGATATATCCCAAGACTTTGAACCCATCCGGTACTTGTACATCCCCAATCATAGTGGTCTTATCGTAGATTTGCAATCTGGTTTCATTGAGAGGAGAACCGGTAATATATGTTCGGAAAGTCAGATTATCTACCACAGACAAAGAAGTATAGCGCCCCCTTATCTCCATTTCCTTCTCTAAGTCGTTTCTGAAGTTCTCAAATGAAAGCTCTTGATAATCTCTATTCATGTTTTTACCCGGCTGTCCGTAGGAGTACTTGATCTTATAGTCCGGATCGTACACATAAATCAAATCATCAGCCTCATATGCCACAATGAAATCACCAACTGGGGAAACACAGAAGAAGTCTTTTTGGAATGCCGTCATATAACCCACAGATGGAGAAATCCTTCCGAGCATCGGAGAAGGCACCCCAGTCTTAGCATCTCTCGGTTCGATGATTCGAGCAACTTGATAATACTCAGGAACGCCAATGTTGAAGTCTTCTGATTCTCCTGAAATATTCGTATATAACATCCCATCGTGAACTGTCAGGTTAATATTCCCCCATGCAGTTGCATAAGAATCAGTCAGTTCAGGAGTATCTCCTTCAGTTATTTTTTTGCTCCAATAATAAAAGACTTTATTAACTAAATCAAATTGTTCGTCGAACTCATAGACATTTGTCGAACTATCAAGGAAATAGTGGTGTCCTTCATCAGAGACACAATAGGCTTCGAACCTACTTACGGGTATCTCATGAGGCCCGTTTCCATATTGGATATGCAATCCTTGATAACCCAAATCCTTGTCAAACTGATGCAGACAGGAGAACAAAGCATCCGCAAAGAATAACTTGTCCCCATAGATACCCGAGAAGCCTACATATGACAATCCATCGACTTTAGGCTGGATGCGCTCCAGCGCAAGAGAGTCAATTCTAATGTCTAGATAATTATTCTCCGGGTCACAAAAGAACCCGGAGGAATTATCATTCTTATTCATGCAACTTATAAGAATTAAAGCTAAACAGGTCAGGGCGAATCTAGTTTTTTTCATAACGAAGCACAATTACTGTTAAAGTCAGAGCAGAGGATGTTCCCGCCTAATGTACTTTGTGCGCATACTGCCCCTTGAGTGTTAGCATAGCAGCCAGCAGGATAGAAAGAAACGATCTTTGTACAATGGCACGTGATAACTTCGTTGTCTCCTGGCTCGATGCCAGCGTTAGCTTTCGTAGGCAGACAAAGGGATGCGACAAGAGCCGCGACACATACAATGGTGAATAATACTATCTTTTTCATAAATAATTAATTAATAAATAAAATGGTTATCATAAAAGAGATCAACAATTCAGCAAAGGATAATACACAGGTATTAGATAGCGAACTGCCCGAAATAAGAATGACCGTTTTGGGCGTTAATGTAAATATGATAGAACCCTGATTCGCCAGAGATAGGGAAGTCTACGATACCAAGTTGACTATCCAAGAGTCTTGACACCGTTTCGCCGGATGTAAGGTTAACGACTCTTACGGACACATAACCGAAATCGCTATAAAAGTAAAAAGTGAGACTAGTGCCAAAATTGGAAAGAGAACATCCTATAGGAACATTACCAATAATATCTGGATCATTACTACCATTGCCTCCTCCTTTATAATCTAAAATTGGTATAGAATCCGTGGCATATACGATTGCTTCAGATGGATTAAGTACATGTGATTCACAATGGAAAAATGGAATAAAGAACAATGATATGAGTAACAGAATGGTATAAAAGTGTTTCATAATACAAAGTGATTTATACTTTCAAAGATAGAACGTTTACCCATTTTACTCCAAATAAAAGTGGCTATCGTACCATTTCTGAAAGTACTGATAGCCAGAATATTACCTCGACAGTGGCTGTGGGTGAATCTATCGCTATAACTATTCCTTTTCCAAATAAGTTAAAAAAAGCTGTTTATGTTCAGGAGAACTCTTCTTTATTTTCTCCACCAACCGTTTTCGCATATCATAGAGATTCTGCCTTTGATTGCAATCCAGTATAACACTGATGGTAGTATATGAAAAGCCTTGTACGAGAAAAGCAAATAAAGCAAGTCTGGACTTGCTCAATCCAGGGATCTCTTTATTCAGCATTGAAATAATACCATCATGAGTCTTATCGATATTATCAATGAATTTATTCAAAAACTCTTCTTCGCGTAATTTCTTTATCCTTGATCCATAAGCCTCTACCACTGAGAGAGGACTGTTCTCTGAAGAGTAAAAAGCGCGACCTATTATGTCAAAGGACTCCAATCCAAAAGATGCTATTTCTTCATATGCCAGACGGTAACGGTCCACTTCTAAAAGTGTCTCGGCCTCTTCAAGTCGTTGTTGCTGTAACTCCAGATTAATCCTCTCTGTCTCAATACGATGACGCTCTGATATTCTTTTATAAGCCAAGTAGACAATTATTATAGCCGACAATAACAACAAGAAGTAAAACACCATTAACTTACGATTGAATAATACCTCTCGGGACAGACTATTGTTTACGGACTCCAGATAGACTTTCTGGGCCTTGGTAACCGATTGTTCAAGTGCCTTGATGGCAATGTTGTTGGTGCCTGAATTCAGTTTCTTTATAAGAGGAAATGCATTTACCGAGTCTCCCTCGGCCATATATACTCGAGATTCTCGTGAAGTCACAAATAAATTTTCCGCCCTATTGCTACATAAATCATAAGCATGGTCAATATAGTCTTTGGCTTCTCGATCGCGCCCGAGCAGAGCATAAGCCAGGGCATAATTGGCGGAAGCGCGGGAATCTGGTTTGTAGCCAAGCGCCTCAGCTTTGGAGAGTGAAGAGATTACTCTTTCTGGATTAGTATAGCCCTCGGCTAAAAATACATCCACTGACTCCACAAGTGCCAGAATCAATCTCACAGTATCTTTCTTTTCCGTTGCGATACCAATCGAGAGGTTGAAAACACTATCAGACTTCTCCAACAATGAATTGTCATAATACGACATGGCCAGTTTTATTCGCGCGTCGTCTTCGTGTGCTTCCAAACCAGCCTTGTGAAAGTAGTCTAAAGCGCGGGTAATGCAATCAAGCTCCTCTGAAACATTGTGAGTCTTTGCGAAACAATAATACAAACCGCGGGCAGACAAGCCGGCAATATACCAATTCTCCTGAGCAACAGCCAATTGCTCGGACAGCAAAAACTGAACAGAGGCATCTTCATTCATGCCGGCACCTCGGAGTTGGTCACCATAATAATAAATAGCACGAAGTCTGTCTCGTTTGGTCCCGTGATTATTGAACCAATCGACAGCACCCTCCATTTCTTTTGCTAAACGGCCATCTTTAATATGGTTTTTAGCCAATGCAATGGAATGCAGCAGAGTATAACGGGACCGATGCCGACTGTCAGGCGAGATGGTGTGTTCCAGTGAATCAAGCATTGATAATGCCTCAGCCGGTCTTTCGTCAAGAATCTCTTCAACCTCATTGAGAGCATGCCTCGTTTTCATCCCGCATCCGGAAAGCGATGCCGAAAGTAGAATAACCGATATAACACATACTAATCTCGATCCCATAAAATGATTCTTTAATTGTAAAGATAGACTATTTCAAAGACAATACAATAATCTCTCCCTCTCCAATTACTCGTTGTTTGTCAGTGAATCGTTAAAGCAAGAGCTTTTAGTTAATTGGCTTTCTTAGAACGAGCACGACAGGATTTCCACTCTCCTTTTCTTTAATAAAATGAGGAGGTAGATTGAAAACTCTGTCTGCTTTTTCCTGCTGCTCAATTGCAAAAAATATTCTGTCACAACTTGCTCCGATCAAACTTAGTCCAACATCATCAAGACAATACTTCTTATGGTCGTTGATAGTTATCAGCCAATCAACCAAAGACCCTTTTCGAAAGGAGGTCGTTGCTATCATATTATCATCCAAATAAACACCATTAACTAAGAAACTCTTACTTGCAATAATATCTTGGAGATTTCTTTCTATATCTATTTTAAAGCTATCAGGTACGGCCTCTTTGCCATAGTCAATAACAATCTTCATACGATTCCCTTTCGAGTCGAGAACATATATTATATCGTCTATCGGATTGACATAGGAAATAAAACCAGAATAATCATTAAATCCTATGTAAGGAAAAACAAAATTATTGTCATAACTATCGGTATAGTAAGCTAACACATCAATAGGAGACAGAGTAGAATCGCATACGACCAATTTAGATGTTTCTAAACCAGGTGTATCGTCCCAGGGTTCCCTTTCAAGTAAAACTTCTCCTGAATTACAGAAAAACACTCTTCCCCATTCGGTATTCATAGGTATTTTCTTGATAAAAGAACCATCAATATCATACTGATAGAAATAATCTGACTGACCATCGAGGATTGTTATCACCCCGGCATCATTAATTCCGAAATCGTTTATGGTAAGATACTCATCGCCCCCCCTGCCTTTCCGTCCTATTTGGTTTTGGATGTCCCCGGTAAGCGAGAACTTTAATAAGTTATGCCTGTTTGGATCAAGGATGTAATAGCTGCTATCCCTGATAATAATCTTTCCGATATTTGACATCAATCCTATGCCTGAAGAATCTGAACCAGGGGCAAAGTACTCCTTCTCCCAATTGAGAAATAACGTAGCATCAACGCTCTTGCTATCAATGCTTTCTATGTCTAAATGGATGATGGAGTCTCCATGATTGTCATAATCTCGGCCGCAAGAAATAATATTCGCAGCCGAGGTCACGATAAGCAATAGCCTTAAAAAACCTTTCATATTAATATACTCGAATAAACTCGCAATTATTCTTTGCTAGTAGCACCCTGACAGGTCACGACAAGTAATGTGTTCAAATTCTTCAAACAATTTGCGAATCCGGTATTTTTCAGAATCGCAACTGTATAGAGACGCAAAGAGCAAAGCCATAAGCACTTTTGTGATGATTTGGGTATTACTCATTGTTTGTTTTTCGTCTATTGCTGATAAGACCAATCGATAATTATTTTTCTAAACAAAAGTAAGGCATAGGATATAATAATCAAAATAAAACCGACTATCGAAGCTAATTTGAAATTACTGAAAATCAATCATTTGTCTTGATTAGGCCAGGGGGATTATCTATCGCATCACACAAGCCTATCTTTAGATAGTAACAGACATTCAAAAAGAAGTGGAGAAGACCTCAGGGTGGCATGCTTGTTGAGCATATGATAGACCGAAGTATTATTACTGTAATATTATGAGACTATCAAAAAGATTGCTGGTAGTAACCGCCGTATTGGCGGTTGTGTCTTTCAACGCTACGGCGCAGACGGATGATTATCGTGGTAAAGGTTACAAAGGGAGCGTTTCCATCACTGACCAGTTTGGTGTATGGGTCGGAGCAGAAACTTCACATGGCATTCTGTTCGACAGGCACAATTACCTTGGCGTCGGAGTCGGCGGATTCATATTCCCAAACTCCAGCCACCCCACATTTATGAATGCTTTTTTAGACTATCACAATTATTTATCAAAAAAGGCAAGCACCCCTGTCCTTGGCCTTAAGGCCGGCGGCTCCCACTCCTTCAACTATGAAGGATTGTCTGGAGTCAAATTCAAAAATGCTGTTTTGATCGAACCATCTTTAGGATGGAGCTGGGGTTTGAAATCCGGTAACGGTCTGACACTCGGACTCGGGGCAGCATTGTACATGCCTGTCGGTGAATCAAGGACTGACAAGAAGGTTCTTCCAATGCCGAAACTGTCTTTCGGGTTTGAGTTCTGATCTGACATAACAAAAAAAGCCCTGGAAAAACTCCAGGGCTTTTTTATGTGCGGTAGGTGAGAGTCGAACTCTTGAAAAACAGACTATCAACAGAACTCATCATTCTTAATGTATCTTATTGATATGACGCTATTTGAAAATCTATCATCATCGGCAAGGACAGTCAATTTGAATCAAGTAAAAGCAAAATAAATCAGTTAAGTCGCCAAAAAGTCGCCAAAAAGTCGCCAAAAATTACTAACTTTGGCGAGTGATATTGATGGATTATGGCGACTATTGTTTATTCTCTTTCGGCTAAGAAAGACAAGACTACGGGGAAGCACGAAATCCTGATGCGCTTCTTCCATGGACGGCTAAACCAGCGGACAAAGACTAATCTCTTTACCGTCGCAGAGTACTGGGACGAAAAAAACCAGTGCAACAAGATTCCAAAGGTCCGATTCATGTCTGAAGAAAAGGCCGCTCTTGTCAAGGGTCTCCAGCAAGTAAACAAGGAATTGGAGGAGATCTCCACCTTCATCCAAGAGGAATTCATTAAAGCCGGAGCCGGGAAAGTTGAGCTCGTGGATAAGTGGCTTTCTTCTAAACTGCTGGATCGCATCAAGATTCCCAAAGGAGAACGAAAGAGTACGGTGGACAATTCGACCATCTCTACATTGGCGCACTTCATTGAGGTGCACGATATCTCTGAATCCCAGAAGCGACAGTACAAAGTCTTATATCGGGCGCTCCAGCGGTTCACACTTTATACCGGTACTAGCATTGAACTGGATGACCTGACGGCTGATACACTTCGGAAGTTTGCTGATTATCTTTCGACAGAGCATCAATTCATCGGTAAGGATAAAGAAGGGAAACCTATCATTATCGACAGTCGTTATCAAGAAGTCTATGACCAAGTACCCGAGTGTCGTTATCCGAAACCGCGTGGGAAGAATGATATCATTGGAACCATGTCTCGTTTCCGGACATTCGTCAGATGGGCCAAGCGAAATCATCTTACAACCAACGCACCTTTCGATGAGTATGACATTGGACAACCGATGTATGGGACGCCTTATTTCATCACCAAGGAAGAACGAAACATCTTATACGCCGCTAAGTTCCCAAAGAATCCGGGGCTTGAAATACAACGTGACATCTTCGTCTTTCATTGTTTCATCGGTTGCCGAGTCGGAGACCTGCTCCAGATGAAGAAGAGTAACGTGATCAATGGCGCCATCGAATACGTTCCTCGAAAGACAAAGGAGGGTCGTCCGATTACGGTTCGGGTCCCCCTTGGTCCTACAGCCCTGGAAATCCTGGAACGATATCCCGATGTTCCCGGGAATCGCCTTCTTCCCTTTACTTGTGCACAGGATTATAACCGCAACATCAAAAAAATGCTCCGCCTCGCCGGAATCGATCGGCAGGTAACAGTCATCAACTCTCTGACCCGAGAAGAAGAGCAGCACCCAATCTGGGAGGTCGCAAGCTCCCATATGGCCCGTAGGGTTCTGGTTGGGAATCTCTACAAGGAGCTCAAGGATCCCAACCTTATCGCCAAGATATCCGGCCACGTTGAGAACTCCAAAGCCTTCAACCGTTACCGGAACATTGATGAGGAAATGGCCAAGGAAGTCATCTTGAAATTGGAATAGTACAACCATGACCTTCGAAGAACTATTGGCCGAAAACCGGCGTCTGCGCGAAAGAATCCGCGAATTAGAACAAGAAAACGCTTTGTTGAAGGCGCAATCTACTCCAGTATTATCGGAAGCAGAGCCTCCGCAATACGGGTCTCGGAGTAATCAGCAAATGACAGCGGAAGAGAAGGAGATGGAGCTTCAAAGGAGGCTGGATCTGTTCCGCGGTTTATTTCGTGGCAGGGATGATGTTTATGCACAACGGTTCGTATCAAAGACGGGAAAAGCTGGTTATCAGCCAGTATGTAGAAACCGTTGGTCGGCCGGATGTCAAGAACATCGATACAAATGCGAGGGTTGTCCATTAAGAGAGTTTGTTCCATTTGACGATTCCATCCTTCGCAGGCATTTGGACAGAAATGCCAAAGAAAGAGATGTTGTCGGCATATACCCAATTCTTGAGGATAATACCGTATTCTTCCTTTGTGCAGACTTCGATGATAAGAATTGCGAGCTTGGATATAAAGAGGATGTTCTTTCATATGTCCGCGTGTGCAAAGAGTGGAACATTCCCGCCTATGTTGAACGATCGCGTTCGGGAAACGGCGCGCATGTATGGATCTTTTTCAGCGAAGCAATCCTTGCCGCCAAAGCACGGAAACTCGGGTTTGCCATTCTCGGTGCGGCGATGGAGAATAACATACGGCTTGAAATGGATTCCTACGATCGTTTCTTCCCGAATCAGGATTTCTTGCCCAAAGGTGGCTTTGGTAACCTAGTCGCCTTGCCGTTGCAGGGAATGGCCCGACAGAATGGGAATAGCGTTTTTGTCGATGAGGACTTTTCCCCATACCCTGACCAATGGGCGTTATTGTCATCCGTCACTAAACTATCTGGAGACGAGATCTCGGAAACACTTGAGAAGAATAATATTCGGCTGGAGCTATCTTCCTCTTCAGAATCAAAGCCCTGGGAAACACCCAAGCCTGACAGAATCTCTTTTGAAGACTTCATTGGCCCGATAAACCTGGTCCGGGCGAACGGTATATATGTTCCGATAAAGAGCGTATCCGGAAAAGTTATCCGGCTTTTGAAAGGATTGGCGTCTTTCCGGAATCCAAAGTATTATGAGTTGTTGAATGCTCGAAAACCATTGTACCATACCCCATCCATCGTCTCCTGTTATGAAATGATGGATGATTACCTACAGCTGCCGCGTGGGTGCGAGGATGCCGTAATCGAGTTGATACAGAGCAACTTATCCTCATGGAAAGAAAATAATCAGACCAATGCTGGGCGCTCAATAGACGTGGAGTTCGTTGGACAATTGCGCCCAGAGCAAGAGGAGGCGGTACAGCGAATGCTTGCTTACAATAATGGCGTTCTCGCTGCAACGACAGCTTTTGGAAAGACTGTGGCCGCTATCGGCATGATTGCACGGAGGAAAACAAACACGCTGATTCTTGTTCATTCCAAAGCGCTTCTGGAACAGTGGAAAAGTGAGATTGAAAAGTTCTTGATAATCAATGAGCCCGAACCTGAAGCGGAGAAGAAAGGGCGCGGACGGAAGATAGTTTACAATCATATCGGCCTGCTTGATGGAACCCGGAACACGCTCCATGGAATTATAGACATTGCCGTTTTCAACTCGGCCATTTCTGAAGATGGAGTCAAGCCTTTTGTCCGGGACTATGGGATGGTCATTGCAGATGAATGTCATCATGCGGCCGCCATCGGTTATGAGCGAGTACTGAAGTTTATCAATGCTCGCTATGTGTATGGATTATCCGCTAGTCCTACTCGACAGGACGGGATGACTCCCATTGTATTCATGCAGTGCGGGCCGATACGCTTCAAGTCTGATGCAAAGGCACAAATTGCGCGACAGTCTTTCAATCGCGTCCTTGTTCCAAGGTTTACTCCGTTCCGGGCGTTGGAAGAAAAGACGGCCATTCAGTATTTGAGCGACTTGGCCATCGATAAGGCCCGAAATCAACTGATTGTCGAAGACGTAGTTGCCTCCCTAAGCGAAGGACGCTGCCCGATTATCCTGACGAAAAGAAAGGACCATATTGACATCCTGGCCGAAATGTTGAAACCTTATTGCCGCAATGTCATACGATTGATCGGTACGGCTTCCGCTAAAGAAAAACGCCAGATGATGGAACGGTTGAAAGAAATACCTGAATCGGAATCGCTCGTAATCGTCGCCACGGGAAAGTATGTCGGAGAAGGATTTAACTATCCCAGGCTTGATACTCTATTCATCGCTCTTCCTGTCGCATATTCAAATATCGTCCAGCAGTATACGGGGCGACTCCATCGAGAATTCGAGGGGAAGAAAGAAGTCCGGGTATATGACTACATCGACATTCACGTCCCCGTTTTGGCAAATATGTATGGAAAACGGCTGAAGAGTTATGCTCCAATCGGTTATTCACAGTACGTTTCCGAGGCGCTTCAGTCGAACCCTCAAAATATCGTGATGGGATCCAGTGCATATTTGCCAGTTCTGGTCGGAGATATTGAGGCAGCCAAGTCATCTGTCGTTCTATCCTGCGAGTCGGTTCAGTATATGAGAGGATCCTTGGCTAGGGCACTACAGTCTTTGTATCACCGAGGAGTTGAATGCTGCATCATTATTCGCAAACCATCAGATCGTGACAGGGACTTCATTCAGGCGGGAGTCAAGGTCATCCAGCGAGACAATCAGAACATCCGCGCCGCTGTCGTTGATCGGTCTATCCTGTGGTTTGGTAGCATAGAGTTGGCCGGGAGTCGACATCGCGAAGATGATAATGTGATGAGGGTTGACGCTCCAGTTATTGCGTCTGAAATACTTGGGTATATTATGGGGAGTGACGAAAATAGAGACAATTAAATAGCGTTTAGCCAAGTGTATTTGCACACGTCGTGGAAAGTTACGAACTTTGTATTATGAGTCCGCGAATTGTGAACGCACTGCGTTCACAATTACAAAATGCTTATTGATTGATTGTTATGAAAGAGATGGTGACCTATTCCGCCAGCGAGAATCAGTTGTATGATGATGTACGTGCCATCATTGAGGAGGCGCGCGCCAATGCTGTACGTAGCGTTGACTTCAATCGTGTGCTCATGTATTGGAATATGGGTCGCCGTGTCTATGAAGAGGAACAACATGGTGACGACCGCGCCGATTATGGTTCATACTTGATAGAGCGCCTCGCTCAGCGCCTTGAACCCGGCTTTGGAAGCGGTTTTTCAAAACGGCAAATTCATTTCAGCGTGCAGTTTTACAAGGCTTATCCGAAAGTGAACGCACTGCGTTCACAATTGAACTGGACACAATACCGGACCTTGATACAGATAGCAGACGCAGACAAGAGAGAGTACTACGAACTGGAAGCTGCTAACAATGGCTGGACCGCCCGTGAGTTGGAACGGCAGAAGAACTCTCTCCTGTATGAACGTCTTCTCAAGAGTAATGATAAAGAAGCCGTCCTTACCGTCGCCCGTGGTCAGAGGACGCCCGAAGCGCCCACTGAGATTGTCAAAGACCCGATGTATCTTGAATTCCTGGGCCTGCAGGAGAGACCGCACTACTACGAGAACGAACTGGAAGACGCCCTCATCACCCACCTACAGGAATTCCTGCTGGAACTGGGCAACGGATTTTCTTTCGTCGCCCGCCAGAAACGCTTCCTAATTGAAGACGATGAATACAAAGTGGATCTGGTGTTCTACAACCGTCTGCTCAAATGCTTTGTCCTCATCGACCTAAAGACCCACAAGGCCACTCATCAGGACCTCGGCCAGCTTCAGATGTACGTCAACTACTATGATCGCACAGAGCGTCTCCCCGACGAGAACCCCACCATCGGCATCCTGCTCTGCACGGAAAAGAATGACACGGCTGTCCGCATGACCCTTCCCGAGGACAATACTACCATCATTGCCAGTAAATACGAATTATACCTGCCCACCACAGAGCAGCTTGTCGATGAAGTAGAAGAAGGCAAACGCGAATTCGACCGCCATCAGCAACTCAAAGCGGACCATGTTGAGTAGATTACGAGCAATGTAATGAAAGGCCGAGCGAAACGATTTGCGAAGTATTACGACCAATGCCGGTTGCCGAAATGGGTAATGGTGTTGGGAATAATATTGCTGGCCTTTGGCATAGTGGCGGCTGGTGTGACCGCCATCTTCCACGATAAGTATTCGACAATCTTCGGAGCGTGGGAAACTGCACTTACCAATGTTTGGTTCATTGCATTTGTCGCTTTGGTGGGCGTCGGAGCATTGATTTCGCTCGGTTATCCTCTCCTGATAGCGATAGGTGCCGGTCTTTGGGTGCTGCTCTCAAAGGACGAACCGGAAGTGATCGAGGAACAGCCCATTTCTGAAACGTCTGTGGTCAAGGGGGTGGCTCCTACTGTCGAAGAGAACGCTCCCGCAATCGAACTACCGGAACGGATAATTATCAACGAGGCCCGTCTTCGTGACATCTTTGGCTCGGTATTCATGCATGAATGGCTTGACGAAGAAAACAGTATATCATATCTTGACCAACTGATTGAAGACCTGCAATACGTCAGAGACCATTTTAAGAAGGCTGCAAAACAGGACGATCAGCATTATTGCATTAATAACATCATCGAAATTGCCTACCTTCTGGATAAGCCTGAATATGTGAAAAAACCATTTGGTTCTTTCCCAAAGTTATGTCGCGCAGTCTTCGATTGTATGCGCCTGACGCGTCCTAAAAGTATCAAGAATCATCCGGTCGTTGCAGAGCATGTCAAGAAGCGTTTCTCCTACCTTCTCTAAGAAATAATAATCCCGATTTGACCGGGAATAATCCCAAATAATAATCCGAATGCTGCGGGTAATTGACTGATAATCTGTCAATTGCCAGCTTTCCTTGTCAATCCCTTTCTTTGTTCTACCAAAGAATCTAAATTATGTTTGTCACGGCCAATCAGGAGCCGTGAGATTTCCGACCACGTGTTCCGGAGGCCCGATGCCAAGTGAGATCCCCATCGGAAAGGGGATCAAGAAAGGCAGAATTCCAAAACATATTTGACTATGGATATGAAATTGGACTTGTTCGAGCTCCTCCGGGAATTTCCCGAAGCAAACCTGACCGTTCACGCCGGAGACCTGGGCCATTTCGCCCGGGAGCTCCTGGCCGAAGCGCGTCAGGACTTCGAGCGCGAGCGCGCTGCGATCGCGGAGGAAAAGAAGGAGGAGTACCTCACCCCTGAGATGGTCAAGACCTTGCTCAGGATTTCGGAGAGCACGCTCTACCGAATGGCGAAAGCAAAGATCCTCGTCCCTGTATTTGTCGGCGGACAAAAGCGCTACCGGCGCTCCGACCTCGACAAGATCTTAAGCCCCTCGTAGCGATGCTTTACACGATCATCTATGATTTCATGTGGAAAGACCTGCGTCTCCGGGGCGCAGAGAAGGAAGTCTTTGCCGTGATCTATGGCTTCTGGAAGAAAGGAAAGGCTACGGTCGAGATCCCGATCCAGACGGTCATGGCGATTACCGGCCTCAGCCGGACATCGGTCATCCTGGCAAAAAGGAGTCTCATCGCCAGGAAGCTGATCGCCGCCCACGAAGTCAGTGGAAAGCCTTCCCGCTATGTAGTCCTGATTCCGGACCCGTGCGAAAACAAGACGGGTATAGAGTCTGAACGGAAACCCGTGCAAAAACAGAACGGGTACCGGTATCAAAACAACACGGGTGCGGAGACTGCACCCAAAATAAACAGTAATTATAAAAGTAATTCATATGAACGAAATAAATCAAATTGTATCAGTTCTTGTGAAGAATTCGATACTCCCGACAAGGAATGACCTTGTCGCCAAGCTTCCGGCTCAAATAGAGGGAATGGAAAAAGAGGTGCTGGTGGAAGCGCTCAGCCAGATCTACCGCAAGGCCGTCGAGTCTCGAGGCATCGAATTCCAGGATATCACCGGGAAAGAGGTCGGCACCAAGATCCAGAAGGTCGCCGAATGGATGATGGGCAGCCCCGTCCGTTCGGGTCTGCTTTTCCAGGGAACCACCGGATCCGGGAAAACCACCCTCATGTACGCGATGTACGGGCTCTATAAGCAGCTCGCCTCGCCCGTGATCTACGTCACGGCCGATGATCTGTACTCCCATTTCAAGCGCCAGCTGGAGAAAGAGGCCTCCCGCTACGAGGAGTTCCTACGGGCGAAGTACCTCTTCCTGGACGAGCTCGGTTCGGAACCGGAGAGATGCCAGAGCTATGGTAGGATTACACACCCGTTCAGAATCTGATCTCCTACCGCTATGACCGGAAACTTCCGACCATTGTAACTACCAACATTGCCGATGACAAGATCCTGGACCGCTATGGCCCCCGGATGATGGACCGCATCAATGAGATGTTCTCCATCCTCCGGTTCAAGGGTGATTCCTATCGGAAGTAATGAATGGCACACTCCGCATAGTGTTTCGGGGAGAAACCTTCCCGAAACACTATGCAAGTTGTGCCTATGTCGAACAATTCCGCTGCGCGATTGTCCAACTCCCGGCGGGGAAGCCTGCTCGCAAGTTCGCATCCGTAGCGGAATTTAAATCCCATCTGTTATGAAAAATAAATATTTTGATCCCGACAATTTCAAGGTAAACAAGACCTGCAGGATGGGATTCCGTGCCACTCAGCAGGAACAAATCACCATCCAGGCAAAGGCGCAGGCCTGTGGTAAATCCGTCAGTGAATACATCCGGTGCTGTGCCATAGGCCACAAGCCAAAGCTCCGGATGACCCGGAGCCAGGCCCAGGCCTACATCAGCATCAGCGAAGCACGGGGCGATCTGATCCATATCAAGAACGCCCTGAATGCGATGAACCAGGAAAACCGCGTCCGCTGCTTCGCAGACCCCTATTTCATGAGAAGATGGATTTCCAGCGCGAACAAACTTATCAAGCGCTGGAGAGAGATTGAACGAACCTTAACAGAATAAGCCATGATAGCAAAAGCTAAATCAATAGCACACGGCGGTGTGTCCCTCGGATACATCACCCGTCAAGGAAAAGCACAGGTAGTAAAACTGAACCACCTCCCGGAGGATGCCAGCCCCCAGGCCATCTATGGGTATATGAAGCTGCACCAGAAACTCCGGGAGGAAGAACTACAGCGCCGTCCCCTGAAGAACAATATGATCCGGATGGAGATCTCCCCATCCAAGGAGGAATCCGAGGGCTGGACCCTGGAAGACTGGAAGCAACTGGCCGAAGATTTCGTCCAGGCTTTCGACAGGGTCCGGCTGCCCGGAGAGGAGGGACGCTACAGGTCTCCATGCCGCCTTGCCAATTCCCAATACATCATCACGCTCCATACGGACAGCAAGTCCGGAACCTTCACCTCCATCTCGACTGCAACCGCGTCGATATGGTCAACTGCCTGAACAGCGACCACCGGATCGGCATCCGGGCCAAGACCGCCGCCGAGGAAGTCAACCGCCTGCGCGGCTGGAAACGCACGAAGGAAAGGTTCGAGGAGAACAAGGCTCGCATCAAAAAGGATTGCGTCGCGGTTCTGTCTGGAATGTCGGCCTTCTCCTGGGAAAAGTATACCGCTGCGCTGGAAGCCAAAGGATACAAGGTCAAGCTGAAGATGGATGCTTCGGTGACTGTCCGTGGCTACTCGATCCAGAGTGGGAACTCCGTCTATAAGTCATCCGTCATTGGTCGTGACTTGACACCATCCCGGATCCAGGAGACCTGGTAGAAGATGCGTCCGGAGAATAGATACGGGCAGATGACCTATGAGGAGCGCCTCGCTTTTGCCACGTCCGATGAAGGGAAGGATTATCTGTTCCCGTTGGGTTTAACCTTGGATGGAAAGAGATATGAGACGAAAGCTTCTGGCGGAGCAGTTAAGGCCTTTTATGAAGAGAGCCGGGCGATTGAGCGAACCCATTCGCCTGAAGAGTCTGGCAATATCTTTCGGACAGCCTTCCTTCTTTTTGTCGGGCAAGTCGATGCCGCCACCACCTTCGCCCAAAACTGCGGAGGCGGAGGATCCGCCCCTGACCAAAACTGGGGCCGCGACAAGAACGAAGATGACATCCTCTGGGCCCGCCGCTGCTTCCGCAAAGCACGGGAGATGGTTACTACGCCGTTAAGGAGATGGGGAATGAGACGATAAGTCCTCTTTCCGGAAATGAAAAAGAGTATTGCTGATTATTCTGACGCAAAAGATTCATCATGTCCCTCATTAGTATTTGTGCCTATTTGAGGTCATTAATATGCTTCCCATCATCTATCTGTTCACCAGCCATCAAATACCATTGGTGAGAAAAGAATCTATTATTTCCGCGGTTTTCTTTCTGGTATCATCAATACTTTGAATATTAAGAAAATAGACGTTATTCTTGATCATAAAATCAAATAAACTGCAATAGCAGGAAATGTTTGTCTTAATCGTATTCAGACTACTTTCTCCGTAGTAATAAATAATAAATGTCTTCTTAACTTGTTTAATATGAAAGATGTGTTTAAAATAGCTAGCATCAGTTTTTCCCAAAGAGCAGCCATAAATAATATAGAGAGATTTGTTTATTAACCTTGGGATAGTATCATTAGGATTATGTATATTCTGATGCGATTTATATAAAAAAGAATGAAGTGTTTCAACTTTTTGTGATTCCTCATCTATTCCAACCACTATAGCCTGAGGAGTATTGTTTTTACATTCTTTCGTATCGTAAATCGATCCATGCTGATAAATGAAAACATTATTATTAATTGAATCATTTGAATTCAAAAAAGCCCTTGTGTTTTTACAGGCTGTGTTAAATGTCGTTATAGAGTAGTTAAAAGTAAGATATTCAGGATAAAGTTTGCTCCACTCATTATTTAGCCCTAATACGGGGACTCGAGCTTCTACTAACTTGGGCTCATGGGTTTCATTATTAAGATATTTAAATAGTGCCTTTCGGAGCTCATTAAAATCCTCCTGAAATCGTTCTGCTTGCTCAACGTTACCTTCACCATATTGCTTAGTAATAGATAAAGAGTACTCATACAAGCCGATCTCCAAGTCACTCCATAAGCACCCTTTTATATCGTCAAGAATATGCTTACACAAGGCATTCCCAGAATTTGAAAGCTTTCGCAACTCCTGACTATTAGCATAAAAATCCGAATACTTTGTTTTGTAATCAAGCGCGACATCAAAACCATTGCCTAAGACAATAATTGAACGAGCGGACATATACAGGTTGAATTAGTTGTTTTATATATTTATGACTATTAATACAATAGATTATTGGATGATTATTTATCACCATCTATACCCATTGGGTATGCCATACTGATTTAATCAGCGATCAAACGCATCTGAGTCAATACCCAGTAAATTTTATATATCGTTGATTCTTCGGTATTGAAAAATGCAGACTAGGTCTTGTATATCCTATTAAAGTCATGAGAGAACCCTGCTAGACTCATCTCTTTCTTGGGTTCCACCCATTTATCTAAAACTTAACCACAAGACAATAACTATAAATGAACATTACAACAAATTGAACAAAAGCCTTTCAATTACTACTCCTAATGACACCTTAGATTAAATCCTGTCTAAAATACAAGAAAAGGCACTTCGGCAAACTATAACTATAATTCTCCGGAGCATTTAATCTAACTCTCTCTCTATAGGGAAAATACTGTCTAGCATAATCATCCCTCGGAATTAAATAATTGTAATCAACAAGTATCGAAAAATCTTCTTCAGTCAGTCCCTTCTTCTGCATCAGTTCCAACAATGAATTATACTTCATTCCACCGCTAGATTGTGCTATGGACATAAAGATTGAAAAGATACTATCCCTTTGACTATTGTTATACATATTGGATAGCTCGTCTTTTACTTCATTTGCATTCCAATTGACATATCGTTTAAGGAGTCTTTTAATTTCTTTTGGGCCCAAAGGAATATGGTAATTGCAATCCCCGACTCCATCAAAAAAGGCGACCAAATCACGAGGTCTATACAATGTACAATCTAAGATATACTTAAATGCAGTTTTCCAATTATACTCTTCCTGATTTAAATTATCAACTAAACTAGACCAAGGATCTATATGATTATACTTAAGACGATTTTCCTCATAACCAATTTTGATTCGCTTATTGATAAACTTGCGCAATAAAGAATCCTCTTCATCTATCTCTTTTACCGAATTATACCACTGCAGTTTATACCCATAAGAACTAAATATCTTATTCTTATCTGGTGAAACCCCATCAAGATACATGGCGATATCATCTCGCATGAAAAGCAGAATTTTTATGTCATTATTGGGAAAGAATTTAGTGTTATAGTCTCGCGCTAGACGAATCAAATCCATTAATTCTTCTTTATTCGTATCACTCCTCAAGTCGAAATGAATATCCAGGTCATCAAACATCACAATGTAATTGATGCCTTTATTGACATCGTATCCTAACATCTTTAGTACGACTTCTTTTAGCGAAGGAAGAATACGATAAAAAGGAGCCTTTGATTGGGATTTATTAACAGATTTGGCAAACACTAATGGAAAATGCTTCATTAAATCATAAAAATTGACTTCTATACTAAAAGATTCATCCATAGATGTCAACACCCACTTGTCAATATCGACGATACCACTATTCTTCGATTTAAATTTTAGTAACGCATCATAGCCATCAGCAAACTGTAAGCTAGTGTTGGATAGGATTAGCTTCACAAGTTCTGTTAAAATAATCCATTCATAGATCAAACAAGCTTTGTTGCCAACATTATCAGGAATGACTTGAATAATCCTTTGGAGAAAGGACGAATTGCTTCCAACAATAGTACACAATATCTCATTATCAATAGAGGAATTGTCGCAGAGATGTTTGACATACGCCGACTTTCCTACTCCCTTCCTCCCTACAATTAGAAACTTCCCTTTTGCAATAGCGGAATCAATCCTCAAAAAATCCTCATAATACTCCGCCAAGCCTTGATTTGGATTATTTTCTCCTTCAGCTTCCGGTTTGCCCAAATATAAACCTTTAGTAGTCTTCCCATCAAAATGCTCTGGGCCTGTTTTAATAAAAGCCATAATAAAAAACGATTATCCAATTAGTTTATCAAGAAACAACCCTTCCAATTATCCTTGCTCAAATTCAGTCTGAGTAAAGTTACAAATTTCCAATTATCCATCAAAGCGTTTTGTATACTTCTAACTATCAATAAATCCGACAGAGGCCTTTTATTATTACATACAGTTTACTGGAGAATCCAATCATTACATCGACAACTTAATTCCGACCAGGGAACGGCGTCCTAAGAGTTTACGGGTGGATGAAAATTCGTGGTAAGCACTTGTCGATTTCATGCTGTATCCATCTATGTCAAGCAGATTGACTATACGGGCAAATACAGAAAATGCTTTAAATCGCCAGTCTGTTTCCATACTGATAATCGGGTCGTTACTGATTGCAATGCTGTTGTTCCCATACCAGCTTTGATAACATTCTGTCTTGATAGAAAGAGACTTAACAGGCTTGAATAACAAAAACAATTGAACTATTGTGCTATTCGCTCGCATTGTGGCTGAGCATGTTGTCGAAGACGATTCGTAATCTGTTTTCAATTCACCCGAAAACCACTCGCACGGATTACTTCTGAGCGTCATGCCTGCCTCAATGGTGTTATACTTATATTCTACATCGGCTCCTTGCAGGAATCCGTTTTGATCCGAAGGTCTTGCTTTTGAACGAGTTGTTCTCCAACACATCCCTCAGGTAAAGAGCGCCTTGGGTATTAGCGGTGTACTGAGCAATGTATATTCGTGGAGGTACAACGGTAATGTTGGGGCTCAAATAGACCTGATTATCGATCGTCATGATAGCGTTATCAATTTGTGTGAGATGAAGTATTCAAGTGGTGAGTTTGTGATAACTAAAGATTATGCCAAGGATCTCAAACGAAAAAGAGAGGTTTATCGGGAACAGACCAAGACAAAGAAAGCCATTCACCTTACGATGATTACCACGGAAGGGATTAAAAAGAATGCTTATTATAATGATATTCAGGCAGAAGTAACAATGGATCAACTATTTAAAGAATAGGCACAAATACAATCATCATTGCTTTCTATAGTAATAATATGAGGGACCAAGCGAAGAGATTTACGAAGTATTATATCCAATGCAGATTGCCGAAGTGGGCAACTGTGTTGGGTGTTGTATTGCTCGCCTTTGGCATCATTGCGGCTGGTGTTACCGCCATCTTCCACGATAAGTATTCGTCTATCTTTGGGGCGTGGGAGACCGCACTTACCAATGTTTGGTTCATTGCATTTGTTGCCTTGGTGGGTGTTGGAACATTAATCTCACTCGGTTATCCTCTTCTGACTGCGATAGGAGCCGGTCTTTGGGCGTTGTTCTCAAAGGAAGAACCGGAAGTGATAACGGAACAGCCCGCTTCCGAAACGCCTATGGTCAAGGAAGAGGCTCCTTCCGTCGAAGAGAACGCTCCCGCAACCGAACAGCCAGAGCGAGTCATCATCAACGAGGCCCGCCTTCGTACCATCTTTAACTCTGACTTTATGACTAGCTGGTCAGACGAGCCGGGTAAGATGTACGTTGACAAGGTCGTCGAAGACCTGAAATTCGTCCGGGATAATTATAAGCGCGGGGCCAGGGATAAAGTCCATTTTTCTGATAAAAACATCATCGAGATAGATGATATCCTTCATAAGAACAGGTACTTTAAGAAGGTTACCAACTCTTTTACTGAATGGTGTTGCGCATTTTACTGCCAGCCAGCCGAATTCACTGGTTTCCTTGCGTCAGGCCATTGCAATCCTGTCTCATGATAATGAATTCACAGAAGAAGTTCTCCGTTGCTTTTCTATTGATCCAGATGATCCGGATCAGTTGAAACAACCCCTTTTGGTAGGCAATGTCAAAGCACTTTTGGACGATTTGGCCCTCTTGGATAGCCAGGACTGGAAGGTTGATATCGCGACAGAACTCCACAATATCGATTTGGAAAAGGTTCTCGAGAACAATTACGCATTGTTCCATATTTACGGTATCAAAGACGGCGCACTCATTAAGGCCATAAATGCCGATCATCTTCAGGTCGAGTCCCGGTATTCCGCAAGAAGTAATATGCTTGATTATTACGACTTCAGCAAGTTCGCTTCTTTTCTCCACACGCACCAAATGGACACCTTCGCCAGGAGCATCTGGGAGCAGTTACAGAATAGCATTGGAGAAGAAAAACGATGTTCAGCCCGTCTTCTGTATCACAAAGAAGAAGGTAAGTATTATCTTCGCGCAGAGACTTCTGAACAAGGATACAAGAACTACGGAATAAACTTTTCAGTACTTGTTGCATTGCTTGCTATTGATTCATATGCCAAGTCAAATGAAGACATTGTTTTCATTGACAGATACAGTGTGGACGATTCAACAATTGATCTCTCCTTCCAATTCTCCCGACAGATCAGTTTGAATAGAGGGATGTCTTTATCTTTGAATCTGTTACTCAACAATGATGAAATCCGCCAATCTGCCGTTTCTATGAACGCGATGTTCAAGGTACAATACGACAAGGCAGGCAATAGTCTCTATCTTAAACCCAGTTCTTATGAGGTCAAGCCTGGACAGTATATCACGGATATGCTTACTTATACGCATGCGATGAAGGTCTCTACTGTCTACGAAAAGATCCAAACGCTTCCCGTTCTTATCGCAAAATACATCCAGCAAGTGAAAGACAATGCTGAATCTATTCTGACAATAAAAGATCCACAGATAATTAAGGATCACTTGCTTAGAAAAGTCCAGAAAGCACGGAAAGAAGAATTCGTTAACTATAAGGAGTCTGTCATACAGAAGCTCATCAGCATGGAGGTTCAGACTGTATTTGACCTCTTTGAGGTACTTCGCAGTGTCGAGGAACTCTTTGGTGATGATATTCGTTCACGATCTTTCTGGCGCGAAAAACTCTACGAGACCCTCATCAATAAAGGAAAAAATGAGTAGTCAAGCTGTTGACGATACTACGATTAACGGCAGGGTCTTCATACCCTGCCGTTATAATTAGGAACTCACGTTACTATTAGACAAATTATTACGCTTTCAAACATGCTAAAGGTATGACCATCACACCATCGGGACGGGTGTAGGCATACTCGCCACCTGTGATGACGATAAGTAGATCAGGTTCGCGGAGAGGGACCTGTTTTTCCTCGTTATTATACTTCTTGATGAGGTCGGACAGTTCGTTGAGATGAGCTGCTCCGTCGTCAATCTCACTGCTGCCTAATTTGCACTCGATGAGGGCATAGCGACAGTTTTCGAGGTGTAAAACGATATCTGCTTCAAGGCCATAGCGATCTCGATAGTGAGCGATTTCACCGCCTAGTTGGGCTGAATAGACCTTGAGATCACGTACGCACATGGCTTCGAAAATGAAGCCGAAGGTCTTGAGTTGAGTTTTCAACTGGCCAGGGCCAAGACCTAAAGCAGCTACCGCAATTGACGGATCACAGAAACTCCGCTTTTCACCACTGCGGATAGCGGTCTTGGAACGGATAGAGGGGTTCCAAGCCGTAACATCCTGGATGACGAAGAGTTTCTCCAGTGCGGCCACATACTTGTCAAAAGTGCTGCGTGCTAGAGAATCGTTATTTGCCGCAACATCGGCAAGAATAGTTGTCTTGTCGGCAAGGGTGGAGATGTTACGGGCATAGGAACGGAGGATGGCCCTGGCGATCTTGGGATCCAGTTTTTCTTTGGCCGCTTTCGAAATATCTTTATCGCAAACCGTCTTTACATAGTTCTTGGCGATAAGGAGTTTGCCGCGTTCCGTTTTAGGCTGGAGAGCAGCTGGCCAGCCGCCACGGCAGGCGGCAAAGATGAGATCCTCGACACTCATCTTGGAATGGGCGCTGATATCCATGGATGGATTGTCGAAGAGTGCCTCGAGAGAGATCTTACCGGTAGATTCAGCTGTCTCATAAAGACTCATCGGGAACATCGTAAGATCCGCAATCCTACCAGTGCCGGTATGTGCGGTTTCAGATGTATCAGCCGATGTGGAACCCGTCAAGATGAACTGCGAGGGCTTCTGGCGACGATCACAAGCTACTCGGACAGCATCCCAAAGGGTGGGAGCATCCTGCCATTCATCAATCAGACGGGGCGTCTCACCTTCCAGCAGGAGGGATGCTTTCGTAAGAGCAGTGGCGAGATACTCGTCTCGTTTATCCGTGTCCTGCAGTTCGATGATACTGGCAGCCTTTTGCTTGGCAGTGGTTGTTTTTCCACACCATTTAGGGCCCTCGATGTTGACGGCTCCAAAAGCATCCAGGTAGTCCTGCAGTTGGGCATCTATAACTCTTTTCAGGTATTCCATGATTACGTCATTGTTTGATGGCGCAATTTAGGTATTTCACAGGATTCTACCAAATCTATTAAGATAATTGACAGTAAGATTTGTTGGATTTTGACGGTAAGATTTGTGGCAAACTGACGGTAAGATTTGTGGCATATGAGCCAACTATGTAGTAATTCCGAAGGAAAGTGAACCCTACTTCTCTTACGAACGTGAACCCACTTCCGATTGAAAGTGCCCCCTAATGTAAGGTTATGAAAAGAGATGTAAAGCGAGAAGACCCCAGCAATGCGCTTGCACTACTGGGGCCCGTATGCCTCTACAATAAAAAGAGAGGATTATCTCTAACACTATAAACTAACCATCGCCCGTACTATTTGCTTTTCTTGCCAGAGCTATCCTTACGATTACTCCTGACATGCTCGCGAACATGTATGGTCTTGCCATTCTGCTCTCGAGTGTACTCCGGAATCCTGTTGAATTTCCGCCCCGCTTTATCCTGTGCCATAGGGTATAGAATTATAGGTTACTTGGGCTCACCTGCAAAGTTCCGTGTTTAAGTTATCCAAAGATCTTATAGATTCTATACATGAAGAAGGTATAGTCGCTTACACCTCGTAGTTGGGATCTAAAGGTTTTGATCTTTGAGTTTAGAGATTC